>Ga0222714_10000792_pt1 | contig 35888 bp, 33 predicted proteins | sample C33_3DmetaG_FD_165048 | JGI IMG/M metagenome (GOLD analysis project Ga0222714, IMG submission 165048) | Estuarine water microbial communities from San Francisco Bay, California, United States - C33_3D | ecosystem: Environmental > Aquatic > Marine > Unclassified | place: USA: California...
ATAGCCTTGATTAGATCATCAGAGATATCATTCTTTAAAATAAAGCCATTAGCACCTGCATCCATCGCTTGTTTGATAAGGGTAGGATTGTCATGCATCGATAAGATTAAAATTTTAATGCCCTCAAAATGTTTCTTGATCTGCTTGGTTGTCTCTATGCCACCCTTTCCAGGCATCGAGAGATCCATAACAATAAAGTCAACCTGAGTCTTTCTAACAAAATTATAGGCTTCTTCACCTGAGGAACACTCGCCTACGATATTTATTTCAGGATAATTCTCAACCAGCCTTTTAAGACCTGAGCGAACAATTTCATGATCATCAACTAAAAGTAATCTCATTTTTTAGAATGTTTAAGGAAAATAATAATTTTAAAAAACTTGCTGCTACTTATCTGTATTTGACCCTTCATTTGAGCCACCCTCTCCCGAATACCAGATAAACCCATACCTGATGAGCTTATAGATTTCTTAACAATTCCGTCATTGATTATTTCAATCTTTACCTTTCCAGATAATATATCTTTAATCAAAATAGAAACATTTAATGGCCTAGCATGTTTTGACATGTTTGTTAGGGCCTCTTGCACAATACGATAGAGGTGCTGATGGGTCTCCTTTGATAGCTTTTGTAATGCAGATTGATCAAAATCATATTTAATCTTTATATTAGGGTGTCTTTTTGACCAGCTCATCACAAGATCATCCAAGGCTATTTTAATGCCAACCTCATCGAGTATACCTAAACTCAATTTCTTAATTAGTTCGCTAGTTGAGGACATCATCGACTTGGAAATAGAAATAATATTTTCCACAGCAATTAATTGTGATTTTTCTTTTTTGGAATTTTTTATGGATGCTGCTTCTGCCTGTATCGCAGTCAATGATTGCCCAAGTTCGTCATGTAAATTTCTTGCGAGTTCTTTTTTTTCCTGCTCTTGTATATTTATCAGATCCTGACTTAATTTGTGTACTCTGGTATTCGTATTTTTAATTTTTTTAGCTGTACTATTAAACTTCTGACCAATAATATCTAGCTCAAGAATTTTTGTTTTTTTTATCCTGACATTGTAATTTTCATCTTCTAGCTTTTGGAAGCCAAGAATTAAATTATTGATAGGTTGAAGCGTTAAATAAAATACAACAAAAATTAATAAATTTATTAGGCTAAAAAATATAAGGATAATCCAAAGTCCTTTCTTGTACTGAGACCATATCTCTGAATACTCATACAACGGTTCAGGCTTGATAAGGATATAACCAAATTCTTTTCCCCTTAAATTAATATCGATTATTTGTTCTGGTATTTGCGTAGAAAATATTTCCATTGACTTTATAAACCATGATGGAGGTGATTCTGAATAATCTTGATTAGCTAAGGTTTGATCCCTTAAATTTCCATTCTCATCATAATATTCAATTTTAAGATGCCTTAAATTTAATAATTTTGAGAATCCAAAGGGCTCACCCTTCTCTTGAAAGAGATAAATCTCGGGGTTTTTCTTAATACCATTTTCAATGGCAAATATAGCCAGGGACTGTGTTGATAAGACCTCGTCACGAACATTTTTTTTGGCAGATACCATGAGGCCAATCGATCCAATCAGTATTGTTAGAAACAATAGGCTGTTGATGTAAATAATAAGACGAGTTTTAAGGCTCATGTCTTAATTTTATATTTTATAAATATTAATTGGGAAATTAAAATTCGTATCTTAAGCCAAGCCATGCTGCCCTAGGAGATCCTGGGAGTAGAGAGGCAACATTTCTTTCATCACCAAATGTTCTATCAGCTTGCACTCGAGTTTCAGCCAATCTACCACCTGTATAGTATTCTTTATCAAATATATTGATTGCTTTTAAATATAAATTCCAATTTTTTAAGAATGTATACTCAGAGTCGAGGTTAACAACTGCATAACCTGGAAGCTCTCCTTGAATACCTCCACTAGAATCATGTTTTTGGTTTTCATTACCCATCATGTACGCCGTAGAGAAAGCAGTCAAGGTCGCCCCAAAATACCACTCAGGCAAAATATCGTAGGTGGCTCTTAATTTAAAACTATGTTTTGGTATATTGGGCAAATAATCTCCATCTCTGACTTGAATAGCGTCACCGTCATTAGAACTATTAACTTCATTGGCAATGGTAAAATCACTTCCATACTTAGCAGCCACATAGCTGTATCCTAAACTTAGGTTCAGATTGGTATAGTTAGCATTTATACCCAAATCAACGCCCTCTCGAGTCGTCTCGCTCACATTAGTGAAGTAACCAAGGCCATTAGATGCATTAGCGTAAACAAATAAAATATCATCTTCATTTTTGGCAGAATACAGAGCTGCATTCCAACTTAAACCATCTGTGAATTTTCCTCTTGCTCCTATTTCAAAGGTTTTTGCGACCACCATTTCTAATGGTGGGTCATCTGCCATCTGAGTAGGTAAGTTACAAGGTTGCGCCTCGTTCGAACAACCAAGTTCAATGCTGGTGGGTGCTCGATTAGATTCGCTGTAGGATGCATAAGTTGTGTAATCTTCAGTAGGATGAAAAGTAAAGCCTATGGATGGATTCACTCTCTCATAATGATGTTTTCCAGTAAGCGATGCAGAGGATCCAGCTGCGTTGTATGTATCTAAATTATCCACCTGAATAAAATTGTATCTTGCAGCAACATTAAAATTCCAGTGCTCACTTATAGAGTGTGTGTTTGTAGCAAAAAGGCTAAAGGTTTTAGTTTTACCAGTTAAACCCGTTGTCTGTTCGGTATCCATTCTTTCGCCACCAAAAAAACCACTAGATAAGAGTGTGGCAATCGGTGTCTCATTTTGATAAAACTTGATCAAAGAATATTCTGCACTAGTGCCAACAATAAGCTGATTACGCCTACCAAAAAAATCCTCATCTAATGTTATTTGCCCGTTAAGCCCATAGGCATCCTGCTTTGTTCCCGTTTTATTCAACGCGCCTTCACATGCTGTCTCAACTCCACCGTCATCCTCATCTTCGCATGTACCAACCCCAGTGTATTCATCATTTAAATCACCATTATGCGTTTTACGATCTGAGCGATACCAGTAAGCATTTCCAGAAACCATGGTTACATCATCTAAAAATTCATTTCCAGACCAAACCAGTTTTCCATAATTATTGACTGTTTCATCTTCAAGGGTATGAATCCCCTCTCTGTCAGACCCAAGCAAATCTTTAGGTGTAAGACCATTACCAATAAGTCTGTTGTGAGCACCTGTATAACTAATATCATAACGACCTGTTTCTGATTCAAAGCCCCATTTAGCAAAAAACTGATTTACATATGAAGGCGAATAATCACGCCAACCATCCTCTTCAAAATAGTTATAGCCAAGGTAATAATCAAAACCACCACCCTCGCTTAAACCACCATATTCTATAAGCCCATTATTTCTTCCCCATGAGCCGCCCGACAAGTCTGCAGCGCCTTTATTAAAGGAACGGCCACTCTTTGTTTGAACAGATATGGCACCACCGAGAGTATTAAGACCGTAGACAGGATTTGAACCCGCAACGAGTTGCATATCCTGGATTGCGAAGTCAGGAATTAAGTCCCACTGAACGGTATTACTAAAAGGTTGATTGGCCCTTACGCCATCTACATAGACAGACAAACCTTGAGGATTGCCTGAAATGGGTGTTGCATTGTAACCGCGAAAGAAAATTTCTGTTTGATAAGGGTTACCGCCAATCTCATTAACAGTCACACCCTGCAAATTATTGGTCATATAGTCAGCAATACTCACACCAGGCTGTTCAGAAATCTGTTTAGATTTAATAGTCTGTATGCTTGATGGGACCATATCAGAGGGTAAACCAATGGATGGAAGCGGAGTGCCAGTGTAGATATCAATGGTACCCGTGGTCAAACTTTCTTCAGCGTAGATAGGTAAACTTATTAATGTAAGCAGTAAAACAAAATTTAAATTTAACTTCATAAAAAATCTTAGACAAAATTTAGACGAATTTTATAGGAATAAAGCTACTTTTTGAATAGGAAAAATTCCTAAATTTCATAAAGTTAACTTAAAAACTTCAATAATTTATGTTGATGGTTGCCAGTCAAGAATGTAGCCGTATTCAGGCCCTTTAACTTGATAGTCTAAATTTACTCCAAAGATTGGAACAGCAACGACATCCTTATCACTTACAAGCACTGGAAATTGATCTCGATACCATGGCGGGATTTGATGGTTATTTAGGAGGTTCTTTAGTGTTCGAGTAGGCTCATTGGTGGCCAGTTTAATCTTCTCTCCTCCTCTTCGATTTCTAATTTTCAGATTATCTAATTTTTTAAAGTCTAAACCCTGTCCTTTTTTTCTAATGAAATTTAAACGGCCATTGCTTGGTAAATTGATCTCTTTTTCACCATGCCAATCAATTTCATAATCAGTGCCTTCAGTAGTATTTACAATCCATAAAAAGTCTTGATAGGCAATAATTTTAGTAGTTTTTGATACATCGACCGCATTTAAACCAAGATGATTTTTTAAGCTCATCTGATCAAATAATTCTTGCATCACTCGCATACTCGGCATTAATAAATCATTCATACTTAACCAAAAGCGAACTAAATTAATGAATCTATCTTTGGGTAATTGTTTAAATGCATCAAGCTTAATTCGACTTAGGTAAGATTGATCTATAAATTTTTTAAAATCTAACAAGGCGATACTCTCATTGAGTTGATAACCCTCGGCAATTAAGCTAATGGATCTTGCAATATTGGCTAAAGCCGATGGTGATCGCTTAATGAGATTTGGTAAAACATTTTTACGCAGGTAATTTCTATCAAAACGATCATCCGCATTACTTTCATCATTCACATGCTTAATGTTATTAGCCCTTAAATATTCATCAATTAATTCGGGATTAACATTTAACATTGGACGTAAAAGTGACCTCTGATCATCCATGACCTGCATAGAGGATAGTCCCTTGAGACCGCTACCCCTAAGCAATTGGAGCATAAAGGTCTCAACCTGGTCTTGTTGATGATGCGCAGTAACTAGAATACCTTTTTTAAGCCTATTAAGTTCCTGGTACCTTAATTCCCGTGCCCTGCCCTCGATACCTAACCCATGTTTTTCTTCCACCTGAACTTTGCTTGAGATAAATTCAATGCCTTTTTTTGCACAAGTCTCTTTACACAAATTTAACCAATGATCTGCAGATTTACTGAGGCCATGATGAACATGAATAGCTCTGAGCTTAAAACCTAATGTTCCTGATAAATCATTTAACAAATGAAGAAGCGTCATTGAATCCTTACCACCACTAAGGGCAAGGTCAAAAGTGATGTTCTTTAGATTTTTACCGAATGTTTGATTAAGACAATCTTCTATCTGATGAATGAGAGGAAATTTCTTTTTCACGCTTAATCTGAAAAATGGCCAATATCCATTAATTTATCGTATCTTGCTTTTAAAAGCGATTCTAATGATTGAGATTTAAGATGGGTCAGTTCTCTTTTAATTGCCCTTTTAACATTCGTCATGGTTGAATCAAAATCTCGGTGTGCGCCGCCGAGTGGTTCTGGAATAATTGAATCGGTTAAGCCTAATTTTTTTAAACGGTCTGCCGTAATAGCAAGCGTTTCTGCAGCTTTTTCAGCCATCTCAGCCTTTTTCCATAAAATAGATGCGCAACCCTCGGGTGATATTACAGAATAGGTTGCAAATTGAAGCATCATCACATGATCAGCCACACCAAGGGCCAACGCCCCGCCTGATCCCCCTTCTCCAATGACAATACTTAAAATGGGAGTTTTAAGTTCAGACATAACATATAAATTTTTAGCAATGGCTTCAGACTGACCCCTTTCCTCAGCCCCAATACCAGGATAGGCACCGGGTGTATCAATCAGGGTGATGATAGGAATGTTAAACTTTTCAGCCAACCGGTAAAGCCTTAAGGCTTTTCGATAACCCTCGGGCCTTGGCATACCAAAGTTACGGTGCTGCCTTTCCTTAATATCACGCCCCTTTTGTTGTCCAATCACCATGACAGACTGTCCTTCAAATTGAGCTAAACCACCAACAATAGCCGGGTCATCTGCGTACGCACGATCACCATGCAACTCATGAAAATCAGAAAAAATATAATTAATGTAATCCAAGGTGTAAGGTCTTTGGGGGTGTCGTGCCACCTGTGAAATTTGCCAAGCTGAAAGATTGTCATAAATTTCATGTAAAGATTTATCAGCTTTTTTTTCTAACTGCTTTAAATCCTCTTCAATATTTAAGGTTGGATGCTCTTCATGCGCTTTCTTTAAACTTTCAATCTTCGTTTCAAGTGATTCGATTGATTTTTCAAAGTCGAGGTATGTTTTTTTCATGAAAGACTACAAAAAATATAAGAGATTAATTATAAAGGATTTTAACATTTTCGTTATCAAAGGTTTGGTAAAGGTGGGTAATTAAATCCTCGTGGAGCATCACCTCCCAGTCACGTCCCAATAAAATTTCAGCCTTACCTTGATCATTTTCATACTCGATTTTAACCTTGCATTTTTTGACATTTTGATTAATATTTAAATTAGTATATGGTTTTAAAATATTTTTAATATCAATACTTTGTATATTATTTCTAATGTTAATTATAAGCATCATAGCTTTTAAATTTTGTATGGTTTGCAGATCATAAAGCTTATTTGCACTGACACGATTACCCCCCGTAAAGTCATCTGGTGACACCTGCCCTTCAACGAAGAGTAATTGATCTTCTTTAATTAAATTATAAGATTCATTTAATAGATCCCTGCCGATGATGACATCAATCCTTGCATAACTATCATCCAAGGTTAATATCGCAATTTTGCCTCTTCCCGTCATTCTAAATCGCACGGCACTTATAATACCTCCCATCAGATAAGATCCATCTCTGGGTTTCAAGTCTGACAATTTGTGGCTTAAAAAAGGTCTCACCATGTGCTCATAATATTTAAAAGGGTGGCCACTGTAAAAGAAACCTAGGGCTGATTTCTCCTCGATCAAGAATTTTTTTTCTGGCCACATTGAAGCTTCGGCAAGTGGAACCTCAACCTCCTCAAATTCATCAAATAAATTATTTTGCCCAAGGTGCGCATGAAGCTGTTCGGCTTGGCTGATTGCAAGATTTATACTAGCCATTAAAGATGCACGATTAGGCTCTATGCAATCAAACGCTCCTGCCTTAATGAGTGATTCGAAAGCTTTTCTATTCACTTTCCTTAAATCCAAGCGTTTTGCAAAATCGAATAATGACTTAAACGGTCCATTCTTTTTTCTATTCTCTAAAATAACCTCAATGGCTGATAACCCCGTTCCTTTAATGGCGCCCAAGCCATATAAAATTGAGTGCTCATCAATCGAGACAAAGCGGTAATCACTTTCATTGATATTGGGGGGTATAAGCTTAATGTTATTAAGCTCACAATCGTCAAAAAGTAAATGGATATTATCCGTGTTATTCATGTCGGCAGACATTGAGGCAGCAATAAAGGCTGACGCATGATGAGCTTTCAAGAAAGCTGTCTGATAGGCGATCATTGCATAGGCTGCAGCATGCGATTTATTAAAACCATAACCTGCAAATTTCTCCAACAAGTCAAATAAATCTGTCGCCTGCTTTTGATTAAGTTGATGTTTGAGTGCACCATCAATAAAGGTCTGTCTTTGTGCATCCATCTCTTCTACTTTTTTCTTGCCCATGGCTCGTCGCAAGAGGTCAGCGCCGCCCAAAGAATAACCTGCTACAACCTGTGCGATTTGCATCACCTGTTCCTGATAAACAGCAATGCCATAGGTTTCCTTTAAGATTGATTCTGTTGCTGGATGGGGATAGGTAACTGTTTGTTGGCCATGCTTCCTTCGACAAAAATCAGGTATTAGATCCATTGGTCCAGGACGATATAGGGCCACAAGTGCAATAATGTCCTCAAAGCAATCAGGTCTGGCTTGCTTGAGCATGTCCTTCATACCCCTAGATTCAAGCTGAAATACACCTGTGGTATTTGATGTTTTTAATAAATCAAAGGTATGTTTATCATCAAGGGGAATTTGATCAAACTGGATAGGGTCAAGATCTTTTTTTTGCCTCAATAAATTGGCATTTTCAAGCGCCATCGATAATATCGTTAGCGTTCTAAGTCCCAAGAAATCAAACTTAACCAGGCCAATTGACTCAACATCATCCTTATCAAACTGGCTTACAATGCCACTGCCATCAGGCTGACAATAGATAGGAGAAAAATCTGAAATTTTACTAGGGGCTATCAAGACGCCGCCCGCATGCATACCTACATTCCTGACAAGACCCTCAAGTTTCAAGGCGAGGTTAAATAATTCCTCAACTTCCTCCTCTTCTTTAATTCTTGTTTTTAACTGCGGCTCTTTTTCAATGGCATCGGTTAAATTAATGCCTAATTCATTAGGAACGAGTTTCGCCAGGGTATCGACGAAGTTATAGGGTAGATCCAGTACACGTCCGACGTCCCTTATGACAGCCTTTGCAGCCATGGTACCAAAGGTCACAATTTGCGATACTGCAGAGGATCCATACTTTTGCTTAACATATTCAATGACCTTATCACGCCCTTCCTGGCAAAAGTCAATATCAAAATCTGGCATCGACACGCGATCTGGGTTTAAAAATCGTTCAAAAAGTAAATTGTATTTAAGCGGGTCAAGGTCTGTGATACCTAAGCTAAAAGCGACGACAGAGCCTGCACCAGAACCTCTTCCAGGGCCTACGGGAATTTCATTGGCCTTCGACCAGTTAATAAAATCGGCGACGATTAGAAAGTAACCTGCGTAACCCATTTTATTGATCACATCCACTTCAAACTTAAGCCTGTCTAAGTATTTAGGGATATGCTGTTCACGTATCTTTTCTTCCGGATACAAAACCTCTAGCCTTTTATCTAATCCATTTTTAGCCTCAAGAAGTAAGTGGTTTTCAATGGTCGTATTATTAGGTATCGGAAAATCAGGAAGAAAAATTTTTCCTAATTGGAATTCATGGTTACATCTTTTTACAATTTCAACGGTATTTTCAATGGCTGAGGGTATATCTTGAAAAAGCTTAATCATCTCCTCGGGTGATTTAAAATACTGATCGTCGTTAAAATTTTTAGGTCTTCTATGATCCGCGAGAATATAGCCATCGGCAATGCATGTCTTTGCCTCATGCGCCCTAAAATCATCTTTGGTCATAAATTGAATGGGATGGGTTGCCACCAAAGGTAAATCAAGCTCGATCGCCATTTGAGCAGCATAGTGAATATATTGCTCTTGCATGGCCCTCATCCCCTCATCACCATGTCTTTGAATTTCAAGGTAGTATCTATCTGCAAAAACATTTTTCCAAAGCGGTAATTCTTGGTTTAATTCATCGAGCTTATTTTGATGAATTAACTGACCTACAAAGCCATCCATGGCACCAGACAAAACAATTAAGCCCTGATTTTTTTCAAACAACCACTGCTTTTTAATAATGGCTTTTTCACGCTCTTGATTATGAAGGAATGCATCAGATAGAAGCTCAGACAGATTCAAAAACCCCTGTTGATTTTGACATAGTAATAGAAGTCGATATGGCTCCTCAGGGTTATTAGGGTTCTCAAGCCAAACGTCTGCTCCGATGATGGGTTTTAAGCCCTCCTCAATAGCTTTCTTATAAAACTTAACAGCGCCAAAGGTATTACTGAGGTCCGTTAACCCCATCGCAAGCATTCCATACGCTTTGGCTTGCTTTACGAGTTCGCTCGTTCTTGAAATACCATCAGTAATTGAAAACTCGCTGTGGCATCTTAGGTGAATAAAACTTGAAACTATTTCTGACATAAATTTATTTTACTTGATGTTTTGATAGAATGATTGCTAAACCTATTTTTTTGGAGATAAAAATGGCAAACGTAACAGTTAAAGGCGGACCTGTAACTCTTGGTGGAACTTTTCCCTCTGCAGGTGATAATGCAAAAGACTTTAATTTGGCTAACGCAAAAAGGGAAAATGTTAATTTAGCCTCTTTTGCGGGTAAAAAGAAAATTCTTAACATCTTTCCAAGCATAGACACACCGACCTGTGCCCTGTCTGTGAAGCGGTTCAATGATGAGGCTGCAAAATTAGGGAATGCAGTCGTTCTGTGTATTTCCGCTGACCTCCCCTTTGCACAAACCCGCTTTTGTGGTGCAGAAGGTACTGAAAATGTCATTACCTTATCTGCCTTTAGAGATATCAAAGGCTTTGCAACTGATTACGGCGTTTATATCGAAGATACCTCCCTCCAGGGTCTCACATCAAGAGCGGTTGTTATCGTGGATGAGGATGACAAAGTCATCTACAGTGAGCTTGTAGCTGAAATTACCGAGGAACCCAATTACGAAGCTGCGCTGGCAGCATTATAATTAGTCTAACTTCGGTTACTCCCCGCAACGATATTAATCTCAAATAATCGACAATCCAGGGCGCCGTTGAAAAGCGGCGTCTTTTTTGTTGGCTTTAGACGCATATACTTGGGCATGGTAAGGTCGTTGGTAAGAAAATAAGTTCGCCAACCGGCATAGGCTTTCTTTAAATGGCTTGCCCACTCAGGATAGCTTTTTATTAAACCCTCCTCCTCACCAATCCTCTCTCCATAGGGTGGATTTGTAATTAAAATACCATGATTATTCGGCGCCTTTGTCTCTTCAAACTTTGAGCAGCTAAGTTTAATGCAATCTGATAAGCCGGCATTATCAAGATTGCGGTATGAGGATCTAACAGCGCCCATCTCGATATCAGAGCCATAGATATTAAAAAAGGTATTGGATTTTAATTTATTTTTAATGGATGAAAATACCTCATTAAATTTCTTTTGATCAAAATTTTTCCATTTCATAAAATCAAATTTACGGTTTAAGCAGGGAGCTTGATTTTTAGCCATCATTGCAGCCTCGATAAGAAAGGTGCCGCTACCGCACATTGGATCATAAAATGTTTCACCTGGCTTCCAGCCAGACAGCATGATAATACCTGCTGCTAGATTTTCTCTTATAGGTGCCTTTACACTTGAAAGCCTAAATCCCCTTTGATACAAAGGTGCACCAGACGAATCCAGGTATAAAAAGTATTTATTTTTATTTAGAAATGTATGAATCTTGATATCAGGTTCACGGATACTAACGCTTGGGCGTTGCCCTTGCTTCTCCCTAAAATAATCACAGATGGCATCTTTAATTTTTAAGGTAATAAAATCTAGACTTTTTACGGGGGAGTAAATAGCATTCGTGCTCACCTTAATGGTTTTTTTAACGTCAAACCATTTTTCCCAATCTGTATGAAAGGCGGACTTATATAAATCTGTTTCATTTTTATAAAAGCCATTCTTGATTTCAACCAAAACCCTTGTTGCTAGTCGGCTCTCGATATTGACTCGATACAACACCTTATCATCACCAGAAAAATTAACGCCACCCTCGGTGGTATTTATTTTGCTCGCACCATACTCTCTTAGCTCATCGGCTAACAATTGCTCAAGGCCTCTCGGGCAGGTTGAAAAAAAATTATAATTCACTAAAAACCTTTTTTTAAAAGTTGATTCTATATCCTTGTTTAGAGTCAGCGCTGTCTATTAGACGGTTAAAAAATATCATTAAGTTTTCACTGGTCATCTTTTCTATAGCCAGCACTTTTTCCTTAAGGCTATTTATCATTAAGTCTTTGGGTTCTTCTTTGAAGGCCATAACAATAATGTTGCCTGGATTATCTGCTGCAGCGAATAGTACCCTATTATCAAAAATTTTTTTTATTTTTTTAATGTATGTTTTTGTTTTTAAATCTGAGCCCCAAAAATTAATAAGGAAAATTCCCTTTCTTTTTAATCTCTCAAAACAGAGTTTATAGTAATCATCGCTACGAAAAATATCTGGTAGTCCTGATTCATCAAACGCATCAGAGATAATTAAATCATAAGATTCGTTATGGTCATTGAGATAAGCAACGCCATCGGTATTAATGATCTCCATCCTCTTATCCTCAGGGCAATGAAAGAAATTTTTTGCCACCTGAATAACGTGAGGATGAATTTCAAGTGTTTTAAAGGTGGTTTTTTCACAATATTTATAAAAAAACTTTTGCAGTGATGCGCCACCTAATCCTACAAAAAGTACATCCTCAGGATTAGCTTTAAAAATCAAAACCAAGGCCATAACCTTGGTGTAGTTGAGCTGTAAGCCAAACGGATCGTCCAAATTCATTGAGCTTTGGATGGTGTCATTACCAATGTGTAAGGAGCGAATGTTATCCCTCTCGCTTACCTCAACGGAAACTTTGTCTAGATCGTAAAACGACGGGTCCGTTTGATAATTAAAAAATTTTCCAATTATTTTCTTAATCATTTTTTTCTAATCAACGAGTTTCATCCAACGTTCATCTAGCCTTTTGATTGATATTGGGTAGGCGGTTTTAAGCTCTTGAGCAAAAAGCGATACACGTAGCTCCTGCATATCCCACTGAAAGTCAATGAAGCCGTGTGGCACATCCTCATCGTTTTCCACATACCTAGCCACCTTTTCAATCCATTTATTTTTTAAACGATTAATCTCGCTCATCAATTCCAAATCTTTCGTTGGGCGCTGATTAAACTTATCAAGCCTTATGATAATGCCCTTTAGATATCGATTAAAATCCCGCAACCTATCAAACTTAAATAATGGCTTTTCATAGGGGGGCAATAAGATTTCAACTTGCTCATCAATATCCTCTATTACCTTACTAGGAAGGTTGCTCATACTTGACCTCATTCGAGACAAATCATGGAAGGATTGAGCAATCAGCATGAGCTCATCCGATAATATTTGTATTAAGCTCGAAAAATGTTTATGGGCGTGAATAATGAGGCGCTCAAAGTCAGCCTTAGTTTGAATTTGATTCTTAAATGAATTCAAAATTTCATCGAGAACAACCTCAATCATATTTTGCTTGAGTGCATCAGCTGAAATAATTTTTCCCAACCTAATTGAAGTCTCACTTAAGCTTGCTTGATCTTTTTTTATGATTTTAATTTTTTCATTAAGTTGAATTAAAAGTAATCTTTTCATACCTTGTTGATGTTTTTTTTTGGCATCATTTAGATCATCAAAGACTAAGATATCAACCCATTCTCCTTTATCAACTAGAGCGGGGTAACCAATCATGGTCGTTTTTTGATGCGTAATTTCTAATTTTTCAGGGATTGGAACATCGGGCCAAAATTTAAGCTTCTCTTGCTCAATACCAAAATCAATACTCTCTATAATTTCTGTAATGGCTTCCTTATTGTGCTCCTTAAGCTTACTGATATCTCGACCTTCATCCAACGTGACACCCTGGTCATCGACCACGATATAGTTGGGTTTAAGATGATTAGGTAGGTCTTGAATTTCCTGAGCGCTAATACGGTATCGAGTTTTCGTCTTTTGCCGGACAAATTCTGTAAAAACTTCATTAAAGTTCATCTTAGGGGAATATTCGCTCAAGAACTCGGTGACGGCAGTCTGGAGATGGCCACACTGCCCTCTTAAGCCTTTAGGTAAATTCTTAATAAGTGATGTTACTTTTTCCCTGATCATGCCAGGTACAAGCCAATCTAACTTTTTTTCATCAATGAGATTTAACCCTGACAAAGGTAATATTACCGACAAACCATCGCGTGGATGTCCTGGTTCGAAGAAGTAGCTTAAATTAACCTCATAGCCGTTAAATTTTTGCTTGTCAGGATACTGCACCATGTCAATCTTATCGGCGTCATGTTGCATCAGAAATGCTTTGGTTAAAAACAAATATTCAGGGTTATCTTGTTCCTTCTTTTTTCGCCAATATTCAAAGCTCGCAATGTTGATGATATCTTCATCGAGTTTTTTATTATAAAAATCAAAAATAATGTCATCATTAATTAATATATCTTGCCTTCGAGCTTTATGCTCAAGATCACGTACCTCATCAATGAGCTTTTGGTTATGAAGCCAAAATGGTGAATTGGATTCATAATTTTTTTCAACTAAGGCTTGCCTAATTAAGATTGATCGAGATGTTGAGGGGTCGATGGGTCCGTAATGGACGGTTTGCGAGGGATTAATCACAAGACCATAGAGTAAGGATTTTCTACTGGCATCCACCCTCCCTAGTTTCACATTCCACCTTGGATTGCTGTATTCATACTCAACAATATGTTGAGCAAGTTTTTCAACCCAGGATACGTCGATTTTCGCAACACATTGGGCATAGAGCTTTCCTGTATCAATAATCTCAGCTGCCATGACCCATTTTAATTTTTTATTTCTAAATAACCTTGGCCCAATTAAAAACTTAATACCCCGAGTACCCAGGTAATGTTGTGATTCCATCTCTGCTTGCCCAACATTACTTAAAAGTCCTGATAAGAGTGCCCGATGGATTTGATCGTAGGTTGCTTCCGTCTGATTAAGGTTAAATTGAAGCTCGTCAACAATACCTCTTAACTGTTTTTGTAACTCTAACCATTCTCTAAGACGGTTAAATGATAAAAAATATTTTTCACAAAACTTTCTTAGGGACTTACTGCTAACATTTTGAGCTTCTTGTTTGAACCTATTCCATAGCTTGATAAATATTAAGAAGCCTGATTCAGGGTCATGAAATTGGAGGTGGGCTTGATCAGCTTTTTCGGCTTTATCGATGGGTCGTTCTCGAGGATCTGCAACACTCAAAGCACTAATGATGACCAATATCTCACTCAAGCAATTTTCTTTTTTAGCTTCAATGATGATTCGCGCATGCGATGGATCAATCGGTAACATCGATAACTGCTTACCCAAAGGTAATATTTGATTATCGACATCAACGGCCCCAAGCTCAAAAAGCAATTGATAACCATCTTGAATAAGACGATAAGAAGGTGGTTGAATAAAAGGAAATTGATCAACGGCTCCAAGGTTCAAATCAGCCATTCTTAAAATCACAGAGGCCAGTGAGGTTCTTAGAATCTCAGGGTCTGTAAAGTCTTGCCTTAATTGGTAGTCTTCCTCCTCAAAGAGTCTAATACAAATGCCTGGTCCAACCCTGCCACAACGACCTGTTCTTTGGTTGGCAGAGGCCTTGGAAATTTTTTCAATATGTAATTGATCAATTTTCATCCGTGGGCTGTAACGAACCACCCTGGCCAACCCACTATCAATGACGTAATGGATATTAGGGACCGTCAATGAGGTTTCAGCAATATTGGTTGAGAGGATGATTCTTCTTCTTGTTGATACTTGGAAAATTTTTTGCTGCTCTTGAAGGGGTAGTCTTGAAAATAGAGGTAATACCTCATAACGGTCATTAAAGTAATCTTTTAAAAAACGATTGGTGTCATGAATATCGCGCTCACCAGGTAAAAAGATCAAGATATCACCATGAAGTTGGCCTAGATCATTAATCGCTCCAACAATCGCCTCATCAAGGCTTTCAATTAATGCTTCTGATACTTGCTGAAGAGGTCGATAAATTATTTCAACTGGAAAAGTTCTACCCGAAACCTGGATGATAGGTGCTGAAAAATGCTGTGCAAACTTTTCAACATCAATGGTGGCACTGGTGATAATAATCTTAAGATCCGCGCGCTTGGGGAGTAGATTCTTAAGGTAGCCAAGAATAAAATCGATATTTAAGCTTCGCTCATGCGCCTCATCAATAATGAGCGTATCGTATTGATTGAGCATGGGGTCTTGCTGCGTCTCTGCAAGCAAGATTCCATCGGTCATGAGTTTAATGGCAGTTTTTTTGGTAATTTTTTCAGCAAATCGAACTTTAAAACCAACTAAATCGCCTAAGTTTGAATGAAGCTCTTCGGCAATACGACTAGCCACTGATCGTGCCGCAATTCGTCTTGGCTGAGTATGCCCAATGATTTTTTTTTGGCCTAAACCAAGCTCAAGGCAAATTTTGGGTATTTGTGTGGTTTTACCTGACCCGGTTTCACCACTAATAATCGTGACTTGGTTATTTTTGATCGCCTCAAGAATCTCGTCATGACGCGATGTAACCGGAAGGTCTTTTGGAAATTCTATTTTTTTTGAAAGTTGGCGTATCACTCAAATTTTTTTATCTTATCGTACAATCTTCTGTGCCTGTATTGCCGCCCTTGTAATTGGGCTCATAGTAGAATTTATTAAAGGCCAGTTTACCTACCTTATTTTTATAAAATTTAGCAATACCTACACCGTAATCCTGTTTCGCTTTATCATCGAGCGCAAAATAGATACCTGCAGTCATACCTTGCGCAGCAGCGAAGCCTTTATAAATACCAAAGCCTGGAACCTCAAGAGTAAAAATATAGCTTTGATAATTATCGTTGCTATGATTTTTCTCCAGCTGCATAGTCACAACCCCTGTATATTCGCCCTCATGAAAATCGAGCCCCTTACAATCGTATACGCCACTTAAATCGTCAGCATAAGCCAAGGGTAAATAAAAAGAGCAGAGGATAAAAATGAGCCATTTAATTTTTTGCATGATGTAATAAACTCCATAAACGTCAATAAATAAAACGAGATTCTAACTCTTTCAGATTTAATTCATCTAATATTTTTTTAATTCTCTCAACCGCATTACCTTTTTTTTGATGAATATTTTTTGCAATAATAAGCTCATTTTTCATCGAATGTTCCCAACCTACCAATTCAGTGACCGTCACCTGGTAGCCTTTAGACTCTAAAAGAAGGCATCGAAGCACGTTTGTCACGTGGCTACCAAATTCGCGAGTATGGATACCATGCCTCCATAACTCTGCGATAGGCTTTTTTAATGAAGAGCCCTTATCAGCTCTTAGGAACTTTGCTAACTCAGCCTGGCAACACGGAATCATAATAATCCAATCCACATTCTTATCGATCGCAAACTTAATGGCATCATCCGTTGCTGTGTCACAGGCATGCAAAGCAGTCACGATATCAATGTTGTCTGGTACATGACTGCCCGAGCCTGCCACATCGCTTGCGACAAAATTCATATTTTGAAAATTCAATTTATTTTTTAATGCAACAGAACGATCAATAAGATCTTTATTTTTCTCAATACAAATAATTTTTCCAGGAGTATTTTTTATATATAAGTCATTCAAAATAAAGCCCAGGTAGGACTTTCCCGCCCCATGATCAACGAGCGTAAATTCCGAGTTTTTTTCATGTGCGGTTTGCAAGATAGGTTCAATAAACTGATAAAGATGATAGACCTGCTTTAACTTTCTTCTGGAATCCTGATTAATTTTGCCGTCACGGGTTAAAATATGAAGATGTTTAAGCAGTTCGATGGATTGTTGAGGTTTTATTTCATCTAAGATACTCATCACGTAAGTTTAACCCATCCATCATTTAGAAAGAGGAAAATTAAAAGGCTCATGAGTATTCAATGGTATCCAGGTCACATGACCGCTGCAAAGAAAAAGATTGAGGATGCTCTCAAGATAAATGATCTTGTCATTGAGATTCTTGACGCCCGAATTCCTGGTGCATCGACTAACCCCATGATTAAATCAATCAGGCAACAAAGACAACGTCCAAGCCTTAAGGTCCTTAATAAGTCTGACTTAGCGGACCCCAAAGTGACATTCAAGTGGATTGATTTTTTTAATAAATTACCCAACACCTATGCAATTGCCATATCGGCTAAAAATAAAAGTGATGTAAATAAAATCCTTCCTGCCGCACTAAAAATTGCACCTCATCGAGGGACGCTGATTAAACCTTTAAGGATGATGATTATGGGGGTGCCCAATGTAGGTAAATCAACCATCATCAATACCTTAAAGAACAAAAAAATTGCCAAGGTCGGCAATGAGCCAGGAGTCACTAAAAGCCTACAGAGGCTTGAATTGAATGATCATACGATCCTCACCGACACCCCGGGCATGATGTGGCCAAAAATTGATAATGAGCTCGATGGTTTTTTGTTAGCCGCGTCTCATACCATTGGAATTAACGCCTATGATGAAATTGAAACCGCCTTGGTACTTTATGAAGTGATTAAAAAAACATACGCTCAAAATATAGCAAAAAAATACAAAATGACTCTATCTCAGCTTCCAGAGGATGAGGCCTTTTTAGAATTATTAGCAAAAAATCGTGGGTTCATAATCCGAGGGGGTGAGTTTGATTTGCATAAAGCAGCTACCACCTTTCTTTCTGATTACCGGTTAGGCGGTCTGGGTTTAATTTCTCTTGAGGAACCTGAAACAAGGTCTCATCAATAATCTTGCCAATCAAAAATAATCACAGCTTGGCTATGCATTTCACCCAATCGGTTTAATACATTCCAGACCGTAGCTTTTTTAATTAAGAAAGTATCCCCATTTTTTTTTACTCGATAACCTTGATAGTTTTCAACAAACCCTTTTAATTTGACTTGGGCTAAAAGGTGTCCACGCTCCTCTTGATGGTTTTGACTCGCAGAGTGATGTGAGGGTAAACCAATAAATTCATGATGCTGCATTTTAAACAGGTTTAGCATGGCCTCATTGGCATAATTAAAAATAGGGGTATCGGTTAACGTGTGGCTTGCGATCGGGTATTTAAGTTGATTAATTGAATCAACTAAGAGTTCTTTGGAGGGACAATCCAGCAAAACTTTCTGGGTCAATGAAAAATAACTTTGATAAAGATCGGAGCAATGTGAATCTAAATTCATAAGCACTATTCACATTGATAAAAGTCTTGCATTTTTGTCTTAATGATTTCGGTTTTATCAAAGACAAATTCACCCGAATCGTATCGCTCCCATTGATGTTCCAGCTCACCTGTTTCGCTTCTATAATCTATCGACTCAATATTGTTTTTTTCAGATACACATTGGATTGAATCCTGATCATTACATTCGTCAGCAGTGAAAAATTTTCCCTTAAAGTGTGCTTCCAATTTTTTAGGGAAATAAAAGGCAAGACTAAAAGGTACACTCATATTTTGATTCACGTGCTTACATAGATATTGTTCTGTTCGATAGGGGTTGAAGGCTAAATAATAAATGATTATTAAAAAAAGGATAATAAGGGCAAAAGCTAATTTCTTACTCTTGATCATTTCGAACGTATTTCTTAATTTCGAGACAGCCTTCCGCATCCAAGCATGGCCAGTCAGAGCGCTTTCCACAAGAATTAAGTGTGATCCTGCTCTCTTTTACACAGAATGCTTTTTCCTCAATCATCACAGAATTAGCACACAAACTATCTTCAACCGATGTAACTTTGGATTTAATAAATGACTCAAAAGATTCTTCAGTCTCAGCATACAAGCTAAGAGTAAAAACTAAGAAAAATAAAAAAATGGGCCTCATAAACTTATGCTAAACCTAACCTGCCAAGATTACAAACTCTAAAACTGGTAAGTTAGCGCAAAATTGAATGATCGTCCCATGCCGGGCACCTGGGCACCTGAAGCTTTGGTGATTGCTGTAGACATGGTCGCCCCCTGCCCTAAGTACTCACCGCCAAGGGGATTGTCATACTTTTTATCAAAAAGATTATCAATGCCAAAGTCCAAGGTTAGGCTCTCAAAATTATAAGAAGTTTTATGATCAAGAACCATATAGCCTGGGGTGGTGCGCTCCAATCTAACATCGTCAACCTTATCTTTTTTATCCACCGCTAGTAATGAAAGTGTATTTGTCCAAGAGCCAACGCGATGATTTAACGCCACGGTTAAATTAAGTGGCATTATGTTATATAAGTTGGTGTCGTTATCTTGATTACGACCGCGTTGATAGTTGATTTTTGAAAAGCCTGTAAATGAGCCCAAACTATCTATTTCAAATAGACGAGCGTTTGCCATGACATCAACGCCATAAATGTAGGCATCGTGGTTATAAAACTTTAGAAGCCTAAAGCCATCAGCTCGCGTTGATTGTGTTTCAACATCAATATAGTCATTAATGTAGGAATAGTAAGGGTTAAACTTAAAGTTCCATGCACGGTTTTGAGCCTCATGACTTAATAAAAAACCTACCTTGTGAGCTGTTTCTGCATCAAGATTGATGTTACCCACATAGCCATTACCATCACCATATAAATTATTCATGTTAGAAGCCATCGTCCAGGTAGACCATGTGTAGCGTTGATATAGGTTGGGGCTGCGTGACTTCATGGTATAGCCAAATTCAAAGGTTGTTTGATCAGAGGGTGTGTACTTGGATAGCAAACTTATGTCAAAATTGTGATCATCTTGCGATCGATCAGCGGTATTAAAGTTTGTTGAATCAGTCACCTGATTGGTCATCATATTCGTTGTTGTGCTATAACCTGCAACATCATCCGCATCCATGATCACCAATCCATAGCGTAACCCCATTGACGACAACCACGTCTCACTCCAGATTTGATCAATTTGCGCATAGATATCAAAACGATCACGCTGACCATTATTAACATTAATAAAATCATTGGGTTGCATCATGCTCGACCCTGCTGTTGCAGGAAATTTATCATCCAAGCGATAGTATTGATATTCTATTCCCGCTTTTAATGTGCTCTGGTCATTTAAATAAATTTCGCTGTCTAAATTCAATCCAAATGTTTGGCCATCTGCCAACATCCTCATGCCCCTGCCACCGGCATACATAAACTGCTTATCCGGCCCGAAATTATGCTCATGATGAGTATCATCAAAATACGTTAAAAATTTTGTTTTTCCCCAAACGAATTCGCTGTCAAGGGATAATTTACCTTGAAAATTTTCATTTTCAACGGCATCCATCCTCTGGTTAGCAAAGCCCTCATAAGGACTGTAATGATAGGAAAGCTGGGCCCCATAGATGTGGTTATCTAATTTTTTAGAGATGTTAAGCTGGTGATTGGTATTTTTAAATTCGGTTGACCCCACCTCATCTCCAGCAAGGTAGCCTCGATCGGTAGCGGCAGCACCTGCCTCCTTGAAGGATGATCCAGCGTAATAATTATTACCCTCAACACCTGAGCCAAAGTAACGAATAACAGTATTGCTCGATGCTGCAGTCGAGGTGAAATTAGCACCTACGGTGTCATTATTACTTTTATAAAAAGTCTGAACTTGATTATTTAGTAGCCAATCCGAGCCTAATGAGTCTAAATTTTTATTGTAAAAGGTTTCTGCCTTCTGACTATAGAGCCAGCTTTCTAGATCATCAAAAAAAGGAGTAAATGAATTAATTCTTATAACACCGCCAATATTATCTCCTCCCTGGCTGACGGATGACAATCCAGCAACAATCGACATTGACTCAATATTGGATGGGACCGTGTAAGACAATGGGGCATTCATGTGATTAGCACATGAGGAAATAAGGTCCATGCCATCCACCTTAATTTTAATGCGATCATCACTCAAGCCCTGAATTGAGGGTAAGGTTGAGAAGCCTCCATTTTGTATGGGATTAACGCCTAAAAAATAATTTAATAATTCACCACTGTCATAAGTGATTGGTTTTTCAACCCCTGTATTATTAAAGATAAGACTGCTTTCACCTAAGGGGGACTCCTTGAGCTGTTTTACCTCAATATCTTTGATCTCAAAGGAGTTCTCGGCAAAACTATTAAAACTAAATAATAAAAAAATAAAAAAATTCGGGCGCATCATACGCATCAACCTTTATAAAAAAATAAAAAAATTTATAGGTTAATGATGGGTGGTGCTTGCGAGTTAAATCCTAAGTGTGATAGATCGGTATAACGGTTAGGGCTATAAGTATCAGAGAAGATATTTACAAATGTCTCGTGCGATAATTTATTAGCCTTTGGAGCGTCTATGAAGAGTTTGTCTGTGCCAAGTGAACAGTAGCTACAGTGGTCGCCGAGAAAACTATTAACATTGCCATTTTGATCATCAATATTAATAACCTTAATACCTGTCGTCGAACAGATAACATCTGATGATGCTTGGCTTTCACTTGCATACACTTTAGAAACAGCAGGAGCTAACGCCATGAAAACCAAGGCGAGAATTGCTATCCAATGATTAAATTTTGTGTGCATAGTTCTCATCACTCGAGATTATAGATGAATCTATTGGGTTAATGTGTTTTTCTGATCCAGCAGTTTGTAGGCAATGTAGTACTTATAAATATTTCTGACATACCTTACAGTTTCATTACCAACCATGCGTGCTGCAGCAATTTCAACGTTTCTAAACCATACGTTAGGATCGAGCCCCATTTTCTTTGCTCGATTCCTCATTTTTTTAACTTTATTCGGGCCCGCATTATAGGATGCCCAAGTAAATGCCAAGCGACTTTCCTCATCAATACTTGGGTCTGAAAAATTTTGTTTTCTTATCAAGGCTAAATATTTAATACCTGCATGAATATTATTTTCTATTTGATTGATGTTTTTAATGTTGATTCTCTCGTCATTCTCCATGAAGGGCATGAGCTGCATAACACCAATAGCCCCGACCTTGCTCCTGCGGCTATGATCCAGCTGAGACTCTTGGTATGCAAGGGCTATTACTTCCAAAATATCAAAATTATATTTAGGCGCATAGGTTTTGAAGAACGCAATGACCTTGTCGTATTTTGCCCTTTCAGCAGAGCTGATGGGGTTGGTAATCCATTTCGTACCCTTATAATAGCGATGTAAAATGACATTACCTAAATAGGTGCCCTTCTTAACCTTATTGGCAAAGAGCATCAGTTTTTCATGAAGGAGTGGGTTGTTTTTTCTAACGCCCCAGCCAACAAAATTATTTTGGCTCACATCGACGTCATCTAGGACACGAATATTTTTGTAAACCTGGGTCCACAACTTAGCCTCGTAATCATCTGCAACGGTAATATCAATTAAACCTGCATCCACCATCTCCAGAAGGTCATGGGTAATCAAATTTGAGTCAGCTTCTTTGATATCAATGGGCTTGATACCTTTTTCGTTAAATGATTGATTAATCGCTTGAAGATGCTCAAAATAACTGCTGCCCTTTTGCACATAGACTGTTTTGCCGGACAAATCATTAAGACTCTTTATACCCTTTATTTTTTTATGGGCCACGATGGATTCATCAACTCGCATCACTTTTTTTGTTGCAAAATTAATAAGCTTCTCTCTTTCAGGTGTGATCGTTAAAAAATCGGCTGCAATATCACCCTTACCTTCAAGCAAGTCTGGAATCAAACGGTCAAACGTTGTTGGGACAAAAATCACTTTAATCTTATTAATTTCTTTCTTAATCCCTTTATTTAAAAAATCCTCAAAGGCAACCAATGCATCCGCCTGAAGGCCTGCAGGTTTTCCATTGGGCATGATAGTGAAATCAGTTGGGCTGTAGGTAACTAAAGCCCTTAAATATTTTCTTTTTTTAATGTCAGGAAGGTCGTCGGTGCTTAATTGGGTTAAGGATAACTCCTCTGGAAAAGAATCGACATTGGCCTTAAGTTGGGCAAATGTAAAAAGTAAGAATAAAAAGATAAAATATTTAAAAAGGATTGATGATGACAACTTCATACTTTAATTTTAACAATGAAATGACTAAATCATGAAATTAAAAGGCACTGATTTTCAAATCAAGGTTTGGAATGAAATTAAAAAAATACCTAAAGGCTCGGTAAGGACCTATAAAGAGATTGCGATAGCAATCAATCATCCAAAATCATACAGAGCGGTTGCTAACGCTTGCAAAAAAAACCCTTATCCCATCGTCATCCCATGCCACAGGGTTATTAGGTCCAATGGAGGTATGGGGGGTTATTTTGGCAAAGAAAAAATAAATGAAAAAATCAAGCTTCTTAAAAATGAGGGCTATAAGGGTTTTGACTAGGAATCCTTGTAAGCGCAGCTAATCGATTTATTCTTTGAAAAATTATGAGCTTTACTTGAATAAGGTTTAGTTAAATCGCAAACATCTAAGCTAATGAAGGATAACTCACCGATTTTACCTTTAATTAATATTTGATCACCTTGTTTGACCTTACAAGTTGCAAGTTGTGTTTTGTAATTTATGCCCGAAGCCAAGTCAACAATACATGTTTGTGCAAATACATTATGTACCAAAAAAACTAACAATATTGATAATAAAGTTCGCATATCAATAATTATGCTTTATTTCCTGACCAAATCAAAATTCTACAGTCTAACAATTGAGAAGGTTGATTGAATCTCTTGTAAGGGTTCCTGCTCCGCAAGGCAAGTGCGAAAACTTGCCACCCATATAATTGAAAAAGTGAAAAGATGAAAAAAGACATTAATTATCAAGTACAAGATATCCCGACCATCATCCAAAAAGCATTACTAAAATATGGTGCCAAGAAAAAACTAACAAACCATGGTTATTTAAGGTACTTTAAATTAGGTACCATTAGGCAACTCAAACAATATATCCAACCGAATGAACTTTCTTTTTTAATTGATCACAGCAACTCGTACATTGTTCAATCAAAAGATGAAAAGATCATCATTACCATGGGCACTTATCTTAATCATTAACACTTTGAAAGTTTAAATTTAACTGCGGTGTGAGAAGGTATGGGTCTTATTTGAGTTTCGATTCGATGACAACTTCTTTTTTGACTTAAATTTTTTCTTAAATATTTTTTTTGCAGGCTCACTTCGAAAATCTTTTTCTTGAGGCTCCCCCTCAATGGTTAAAAGCTCTATAGAAACTTTTGCATACTTCTCTATCTTGGTGATCATAGGGCGGTCATTATTAGTCACTAAACTATAAGCCTTGCCCTGCCTATCTGCCCTACCCGTTCGGCCAATGCGATGAATATAGTCTTCCGCCTTCCTGGGTAAATCAAAATTAATCACATGCGTGATCTCTTTCACATCAATACCTCTTGCCGCTATATCAGTTGCCACTAAAATCTTTAATTTATTGTCTTTAAATCTATCAATAATTTGTGTTCGTTGACGTTGTGACAAATCTCCATGAAGTGGTTTAGAAATAAAATTGATCAAAAATAGATCGCGAGATAACTTATCTGCATCCCTTTTTGTAGAGGTAAAAATAATGGCTTGATTAAGCTCCTGATCACTTAAAATTTCCTCCAATACCTTTTTTTTGTGCTCATAATTCTTAACATTATACAAATATTGCTTAATATTTTTATGCGCTTCAATTTTGCTTTCGGCAGAAACTCTCAAAGGATCTTTTAAAAAACTTTGTGCAATTTTTTCAATTCCTTTATTGAGTGTTGCTGTAAACATCAACATTTGCTGTTTACCAGACGTTGCATCATAGATTTTCTTAATATCAGGCATAAATCCCATATCTAGCATACGATCTGCCTCATCAAGCACCATTGCATGAATATGTTTAAGGTTAATTTTTCTTTGGTGCATTAAATCCATAAGCCGACCAGGTGTCGCAACAATAAAATGTAAATGATTTTTTAAAAGTCGATTCTGAAGCTTATATGAAACACCTCCAGTAATTGCTAATGTATTAACTCTCATGAAACGACTAAACTGAATAATTTCTTTTTCAATTTGATTTACCAATTCTCTTGTAGGAGCCAAAATCAAAACATCAGGGCTCAAACTTTTTTGTTTATGGCCTGGTCTACTATGACCAATAAAATTTAACAACGGTAAACAAAAGGCAGCCGTTTTACCTGTCCCTGTTTGAGCAGAGGCTAAAATATCTCTATTTTTTAATATTGGAGGGATAGCCTTAACTTGAATTGGTGTAGGGATTAAAAAATTATTTTTTTGTAACGCTTGATTAATTGGCTCAATTAATCCAAATGAGAGAAAAGACATTAATTTCCTTAATAAAGGTTAAGTAAAGATTGGCTTTAACTTTTATTAAGGCAATCAATGAGATGCAGATTATATAGATAAAAAAATATTAAACAATCGTTAAAAAAACTTTAATGCATGATATCCTGAAACTATTTACGGCTAGTACACTTTAATTAATCGTAAACATTGTTCTATTCTTTAAATTTATATCCTGCTTACTAATTTATTTTATTAAGTCCTAAATTTAATCAACTTTAAATATTTATAGGAAATTTATGCCTTCAGGTATCGTGAAATGGTTCAATACAGAAAAAGGGTTTGGCTTTATTATGCCAAATGATGGGACTAAAGATTTATTTGTTCATTTTTCTGAATTCAAAAATCCCTCAATGACTAAAACATCATTAATTGAAAATGATAAAGTTAATTATGAAATTGGTGATGGTCAAAAAGGGCCTCAAGCAATTAACGTTAAAGTTGAAAAATAATTAGTTTTTCTAATTTGAAATTGTGGCGCCCTCGACAGGAGTCGAACCTGTGACCCTCCCCTTAGGAGGGGGATGCTCTATCCACTGAGCTAGACTAACCTATTGTTTTAGAACACCTTTTAGGTTAATAAAAATTACCATTTAAATGTATTTGAGATGAGTTTTAGAGTCAAGTGTGACCGGGGTGTGTTCAGATTTATTTACACTTTTTGTTATTTTTCATGACTTCAATTTCATCAACTACTCCGTCATCAAAATCAACTTCAGCACAAGCACCTACTTTGGCTGGACCGTTATCCTCTTCTACCTCAACTGCGTCTGTGACATCAATCGTTTTATCACCAATCACCCATTCACCAACATTGCCATCTGGTCTTGATTTGATGGTGCCATAATAATCATCGTCATCCGCCATAACAGGCATAATAAAAAATGTACACATCAAAATGCTTAACAGTATTTTTTTCATTAAATGAGTTCCTCAATAAATGATGGTGAAGCATATCATAATAACTAATCAATCTTGACCATCAATTCATTTCTTCTTAAAAAAGGCAGGGTCCAAGGTGGGTTGTACCTAGCAATCTTTATGGCGCCCTGCTGTTTGAAATTATCCTCTTTTAAATAATTACTCAACACCTGAGCTTTCTCAGCATAACTGGATTCTCTTACAAGCCCGGAAAATATAATGACTGCATATTTTTCTTTAGGTAATTCAATAATGCTGATTTTTGAATTATTAGGTTTGGGTAAGGTATCTAAGGTGTATTCTTTTGGCATAACAAAATTAATAGACCACTTGTTATTGACTTGGTCATCTATAATCGGACTGGTCATCAATAAGTTTTCTGCCAATGGAGTCATCTCAACAGGAGTGGTCATGCTAATTTTTTGACTCTCACCCCCTAGTAAGTTATTTCCAAATATGTAATCGGCTAACAATTTAAATCCCTTTGATGAAGCTTCGTCAAAATCCCCCTCTACTTCCACTTGAGCAATTATCTTTGGGTCGTATTCTCTTATTTGGAACTCACCCTTTTCTGAGATAAGTTTATATTCTGGTTCTTCAGTTGCCATAGCAGGATTAAAGAAAATATTTACAAAAAATAAACAAGTTAAAAAAAAATATCTCATAAATTTAATATACGCCTAAAAAAAACTTTAATGCATGATATCCTGAAAGTGTTTACGGCTAGTACACTTTAATTAATCGTAAACATTGTTCTAATCTTTAAATTTATATCCTGCTTACTAACGAATTTTATAGATTAAATCACCTGCAGCTGTGGGTGAAAGAAGTTGGACCCATTTTTTATTATCGTCATACCATAAATTAATTATAAATTTTTCATGTCCTTTTAGACTAGCAACAAGTTCGTAATGTTTAGTTTTCACATTACTATTATTTACTTTAATATCTTTTTCACCTCGGTAAGTTGTTTTAATATCTAACAATTCTGCATTTTGTGCGTTTAGGAGTTTGGTTTTATTGACTATATCTGCGTCCCAATAAATAAAAGTTGTAATGCAACCATCATAATCATAGGACTTGTTATTCATACTAATTTGTATGGTGCCATTATTTTTTTTACCGGATACTAAAAATTTATCCCCGTCATCATCAGTCATACTATTAATTAGACTAAGACAACCACTATCGTAAGTTTCAAAAGATTCATGCTTATAGGTGAAATTCATAAAAAGAAATTGAATTTTGTAATTAGCCTTGCTTACAATTTTTGTATCACTAATCTCATAATAATGTGTTCCAACCCTTTCATCATCCATATAAACATCAAAATAAATTTCTTCACCCATAATGGGATTAAGGAAAAGAACAAGTATTGAAAAAATTATTTTTTTAAAATCCATAGAATAATTTTAAGATGTCATTGTGTAAAAATATATAACTATTATTTATTTAAACAAAGCATATTATTACTTCCATCTTATATTAGAGGAGTGGCGCCCTCGACAGGAGTCGAACCTGTGACCCTCCCCTTAGGAGGGGGATGCTCTATCCACTGAGCTAGACTAACCGCTTGTTTTAGAACACTTTTTAGGTTAATGAAAATTACAATTTGAGTTTATTTGAGATAGGTTTTGGAGTCAAGTGTGACCGGATTGTACCTCAATAACTATTCATGTCTGGATAAAAATTTCATTGAATTAATTGACGATAATTATCTGATAATTTTTTCCAAATACTTTTAACTTTATCCTCACCTCCTGCATTAGCAGTTCCCATTCCGCCAGTATGAGGAACGCCAAGAACAACACTATTACCTATTTTAAATGGGTTTAAATATGTATCTTTGATGTTAATTTTAGAGATTTTTTTAAATCTTCTTAGAATATTATAGTTTGTCGAACCAACAGCAATAACTACATTTGCTTCAAAAATTTTAATAAAAGGTTCGATAAAATTTTCAATAGAATAGAGATAGTCATGAATTGGTATTGATGCTGAAATATTACCCAATTTTATATATGGAAATAAATTAATAGCATAGGTTTCATAAAAATTAATACCAAAATAGGTTAACAAATATAATTGAAGTCTCTTATTGGTTGGCAAGCTAAGATCAATACCAGAATTAATCTTTTCTGGAGTGTGTTCTTGTGAAATTAAAAAATCATATGAAGCCCAATCCTGAAGAATAATTAAAATCTTAGAATTAACATTGTGAGCACTTTTGCTAATTGGAGAAATAAAATTTTTATCGTAATAAATGCCATTATCAAACTCACTAACTTTTATATATTTTCCTTTTAATAAATTCAAAGTATCAGATTCAATTTTCATTGATATATTACGAATTAAACTAAGCTTTTCTATGGACATTTTTTTAGTAAATATGGCTTGCTAATAGTATTTATTAGGGAGTATATTCCAAGATAATTATTATCAAAATATCTATTTTTATAAGGAGATTCTAATGGATATTTTCTCAACTTCTCAAGAGAGTATGAACTCTCAAGGCTTCACTTTAATGATGAATACGATGGGCTATGAAAATTTTTCTATAAATAGTTTCTATTTAGAAGACGATAGACGAGGAACAGCTAAAACAAAAAATCTTTTAGAAAAAAATATGTTAGCTTTCATTGAAAAAAATGACGCTGACAAAATAAAACTTGTTGCGAGAATTTTAAATGCCTTTTTTGAAGTGCCTGATGCATTTAATTATTGGAGATTTAGTTTAGTTTTAAAAATATTTGTTGAAAACTACTTTGAAGAAGATTTCGGACTTCCTGAATGCTGGGAAAAAATAAGTGAGTTTGGTAAAAATAAGAAAAACTGCATCGCAACTTTTAAGAAACTAAATAAACTCTATAGTAGCGAGGATATAACATCAGAACAATATCAAAATGGTATCCAAAGTTTTGTAATAGCTTATTTAGATTCAGCTCTAAATGAGGGTGATGCATATGATGACATTACAAATCTTTTGAGAATGATAGCAAATAATGATTATCTTGAAGGTGAGTCTGTTATGGATATTCCTGAGGGGACTGGAGAATTGCTTTTAGCTTGCAGAAGAACTATTGAGGAATTTACAAAGATATGTATAGATCTACCTGAGGGGGTAAATAATAAAAATAAAAATTATTTTGATAGTATCGAATGGGGTAATGTATCAGACAGTATCATTGAGGCAATGGGCTAATAATTAATGTCTCCTATATGTATTATTGAAAGACAAACCGATGGTGGGTCATGGATTAAGGTTTGTGATGGTTCAAGCCATCCTGCAAATATAAAAAGATTGTTAGATGCAGCAGTAAAAGCTTATCCATTAAATAAAAAATTTAGAGCTATTGATTCAGTTTCCAAACAGTTATTGGATATGGCATTTTCCTAAATAGAAATATTAATGTTAATGTGGTCTGAACTATAACTTGGTTTGTTCTTTTTATAATAATTAATAATGCCAAAATCAAAACCCTACGATCCTCATTCTGATTCTTTATTTAAAATTAGTCGCACAGGCGTTGAACTCTTCCTGGATTGTCCAAAGTGCTTCTACTTGAGATACCGTAAAACAGTTTCAAGAGTTTCAGGTCCGCCTTTTACGCTAAATACTGCCGTTGATGGTCTACTCAAGAATGAATTTGACGAGTACCGCAGGCAAAAGAAACCTCATCCATTAATGGTATCTGCCAACATTGACGCCATCCCCTTTCAACATGAGAGTTTAGACAAATGGCGACATAACTTTACAGGCGTTCAAGTGGAGGATCATGACAGAGGATTCTTATGGTTTGGTGCCATTGACGATGTATGGATCCACAATCAGACAGGTAAGCTCATCGTCGCAGATTATAAAGCAACCGCTAAGAACAGCGAGGTTAATATTGACGCTGATTGGCAAATTGCTTACAAAAATCAGATGGAATTCTACCAATGGCTACTCCGTAATAGTGGATTTGATGTAGATGATGAAGGTTGGTTTGTCTACTGTAACGGAGACGCTAACAGAGACTCATTTGATAAGCACCTTCACTTCAACATTAAGATGATTCCCTATCAAGGAAATGGAAGTTGGATTGAACCAACACTAGATAAAATCAAACACTGTCTTGACTCTGATGAAGTACCTCAATCAAGTGATCACTGTAACTTTTGTAGCTACATTAACAAGGTTAATCAAGCATTATCTGATTGATTTTAAATTACTTTTATAAGCTAAGTTATAAATTATTTTAAATACACCACGGGGCTCGGAGATAGCCAGAAGGCTAAAATGCTTGTTTCTTAATACTTGTCTTTCTTTTTACTTTCATTCTAGTCTACAGGCTCTTCTATAATGCTTTAACGTCATGTGAATGTTCTTCTCTTGCCTGTGATACAGGTCTTGTTTTGACTCTGCCTGATGGTTGCCATGTTCACTCCTCAGTATGACCAAAGTGTGACCAAAACAAGGTTATCTTTGACCTCGTATCGCGTGGTTTTCCGTGAGGAAATACCGCGAGACTCGGTGCGCAGTGGAATCCAGCCAATCGGAGAGTGGCGCCCTCGACAGGAGTCGAACCTGTGACCCTCCCCTTAGGAGGGGGATGCTCTATCCACTGAGCTACGAGGGCAAAGATAGAACATTCTAACTTTTTTAGTAATTTATTTAAAATCAAATAGAATGCTCAAATGATTCTTAAAAAAATATCAAATCTTTTAGATAGCGCCTACAAAAAAACAATTCAGCTCTCTAAGCATCGTCATGCAGAAAAATATTTAGGCATAATAAGTTTCGCAGAGTCTTCTTTTTTTCCGATTCCGCCTGATGTCATGCTACTACCTATGTGTTTAGCCAATCCTTTAAGAGCTTACTGGTATGCTTTTATAACGACCCTAACATCCGTTTTAGGCGGTATATTTGGTTATCTAATAGGTAAATTTGCTTTTGATTTAATTGAGCCACAACTAATCAATTCTCATTATTATGAGTCTTACAATCACGCAGTCACTTGGTTTAATGAATGGGGTTTTTGGGCAATTTTTGTGGCAGGTTTCTCACCCATACCTTATAAAATTTTTACCATTGCAGCTGGGTCATTAAACATGCTACTTATACCCTTTATACTTGGCTCAATTATCGGGCGTGGTGGTCGTTTTTTCTTAGAGGCCGCTTTAACCAAAACCTTTAATAAAAATATTGACCTTTTAATTCAAAAATTAATCCAAAGGATTGGTTATTTAATTATCTTTATTTTTATTCTTATTATTTTAATTGCGAGTTAACTAAATTCTTATGAAAGCTTTATTACTTATTGCCTTATTTTTATTGTTTGTAATTGTCATTAAGAAATCAGCTTTTGCCAGCGAAGCAGAACTATTAGGTCAGCCAGCGCCTACGTTTGATTTAAAAAATTCTAAAGGCGAACTGGTTTCTTTAAACAGCTATAAAGGTCAATGGCTGGTGCTCTATTTTTACCCAAAGGATGATACCCCAGGATGCACTAAAGAAGCCTGCTCATTTAGAGATAATTATCAATCGATTCAATCACTCAATGCTTCAGTAGTTGGCATTAGTATTGACTCATCAAGCTCCCATAAGGAATTTAAAGAAAAATATAATTTACCTTTTACACTTTTAGCTGATGAGGATGGTGAGGTAGCCAAAAAATATGGGGCGCTCAATAATTTTTTAATCTTCAAGTTAGCTAAAAGACAAAGCTTTATCATTGACCCTAATGGCAACATTCGAAGAGTTTATCGAAGCGTTTCTCCTTCAGAGCATGCTAATGAAATTTATGAAGATCTAAAAAAACTTCAAAGTTGATATTTAAAAAAGTAAGTTACCAATCTTTTCAATCATTTTACATCCGAAAGCTACGCCAAACCCATTCACTTCAGAACTGACTGCGCCTAAACCACCTTTTCGATTGCTTGAAGATAAATCCACATGAAGCCAAGGCACATTGCCTTCGACAAATTTTCCAAGAAAACGTCCTGCGTGAATATGATCGGGGCCACCCTCTAAGGTACATTGCTTGATATCAGCAATTTGGCTATCAAGATCCTCTTCATAATCCTCGTCATATGGAAAAGCAGCAATTCGCTCACCAGACTCAGACCCTGCTCCAACTGCCATACAAGCGAGTTCAGGTCGATTACTAATCACACCACTGTATCGGTCCCCCATAGCAACAGCCATGCATCCGGTTAAAGTTGCAAAATCAATCATCGCATCAGGTTTTTTTCTTGACGCCATGGTAAGTGTGTCTGCCAATACCATTCGACCTTCGGCGTCTGTATGCACAATCTCAATCGATGTGCCATTCAAAGCCTTAACCACGTCATTTTGTTTATATGCTTTTGCACTGATATGGTTTTGTGCAATGGCTAACCAACAATCGATATTTACTTTTACTTTCGATTTAATCGCAGTTAGCAAAATACCTAATGCAACGGCTGAACCATTCATATCCTCATGCATACCACTCATGTATTTCGCAGGCTTTAGATTATGGCCACCGGTATCAAAACAAATACCCTTACCAACTAAAGCAACCGTTTTTTTTGCCCCTTTAGCTTTATAGGATAAGTGCACCATGGCTGCGTCCATAGGATCAGAACCCTGACCAACCGCATAAAATGAGCCTGCGCCCATTTTTTTAAGCTGAGGCATTGTGTATTCTTTAAAAGAGAGCTTATGAGTTTTAGCAAAAGCCTTAATCTTTGTGCGGTAAATGGTGGGGGTTAAATCATTAGGCGGTGTCATGGTTAAATTACGTGTCAAAGTATTACCTTCAACTAGAGCCTCAATATAATTTAGTTTTTTAAGCGATTTAATTCCATGAATCACTAATTTTGTAAGAGTTAATTTAGACTTTTCTTTTTTAAGACTGATCAAGGGCTGGGCATTAATAAGAGCAACAAAGGCTGCTTGCTCACACCAACTCGGATCATCACTCACCTTTTCATCCACAACATGGATTTCTTTTGCACTTTCTTTAATTAACGGAGATAAGGCTTTTCTTAAAAGTGTATTTTTTTCAAAGACTGTCTTTTTAGTATTTTTTGCCATCCAACTAATCACTGCCCCATTTTGCAGTTCTATCATAATGGGAGATTTTTCAAGTGAGGATAGCTTCTTACCGGTTCTTTTTAGTTTTTGTTGTAAGACATCAAAAAAAGGTAATGTTGATTTCTGGCCACCAATAATAAATAAGTAATGGGTATTCGCTTTAATGTTTTCTTTAGCTATTTTTTTATTAATAAATTCAATTTTTGTCTTCATATCTTCTTTCTATATTAAATAAATGGCATATTAATTGCTTCATTATAATAAGAGAAAATCTTAATAATGATTTATAATTACAGACCCAAATGGATGATTATAATTCCTTATATTAATAAATTTGTCATAAATGTCTAAGGATTAGATGCATGGATATTTTTCCTGATAACGATATACAAGAAACCCAAGAATGGCTTGAATCGCTGAACTCAGTGATTGAGGCTCAAGGTACGGAAAGAGCACATTATTTAATAGAGATGCTTATCGATCAAGCTCGTCGTTCAGGATCGAATTTACCCTACAATGCTACGACAGCTTATGTAAATACCATTCCGACGCACTTACAGCAAAAACATCCGGGTAATCCTGAAATTGAATGGAAAATTCGCTCAATTATTAGATGGAATGCATTGGTCACTGTTTTAAGAGCTAATAAAAAATCACCTGGCATTGGAGGTCATATAGCAAGCTTCCAATCCTCAGCACTTTTATACGATATCGGTTTCAATCATTTTTTTAGAGGTGCCAATAAAAATTTTGATGGTGATTTAATTTATATACAAGGTCACGCATCTCCTGGTGTCTATGCCAGAGCCTTCTTAGAAGGCCGTATCACTGAAGAGCAAATGGATAACTTTAGAATGGAAACGGGTGGTAATGGTTTATCAAGTTATCCGCACCCATGGCTGATGCCAGATTTCTGGCAATTCCCAACCGTGTCTATGGGTTTAGGCCCTATTATGGGGATCTATCAAGCAAGATTCTTAAAATACCTTCATGACCGTGGAATTGCTGATACCTCTGATCGAAAAGTATGGGTCTTCTGTGGTGACGGTGAAATGGATGAGCCAGAATCACAAGGTGCGATATCCCTTGCTGCCAGAGAAAAACTCGATAACTTAATTTTCGTTGTGAACTGTAACTTACAAAGACTCGATGGTCCTGTTCGAGGTAATGGCAGAATCATTCAAGAGCTTGAATCTAACTTTAGAGGTGCTGGCTGGAATGTGATTAAGCTTATCTGGGGTTCTTATTGGGATCCGCTCTTTGCCATGGATAAAGATGGGTTTTTAAAAAAACGTATGGAAGAATGTGTGGATGGCGAATTCCAAAACTTCAAGGCGCATGGGGGTGCATACACGCGTGAGCACTTCTTTGGTAAATATCCTGAACTCAGAGAAATGGTTGCAGCCATGTCAGACAGCGATATTTGGCGTCTGAATAGAGGTGGTCATGATCCCCATAAGGTTTATGCTGCTTACGCTGCCGCATCGGCACATAAAGGCCAACCTTCCATTGTGTTAGCTAAAACGGTCAAAGGTTTTGGTATGGGTGCATCAGGTGAAGGTAAAAATATCTCTCACCAACAAAAGAGTATGGATATCGATTCTCTTAAAGGCTTTAGAGACCGTTTCGATCTACCGATTACTGATAAAGAAATTGATGAGCTTTCTTACTACAAACCGTCTAAAGACTCACCTGAAATCCAATACATGCTAGAACGAAGAAATGCATTAGGTGGATTCTTACCTGCACGAAAAACCAAAGGTAATGACTTAAAAGTCCCTAACATCGATGCCTTCAGTAACATGATGGTCAACTCAGGTGATCGCGAAATTTCCACAACCATGGCTTTTGTCAGAATACTCAATACACTGGTTCGCGATAAAGAAATAGGTAAATATGTGGTGCCCATTGTCCCTGATGAAGCAAGGACCTTTGGTATGGAGGGGATGTTTAGACAGCTTGGTATCTATTCATCGGTAGGCCAGCTTTATGAGCCGCAAGATTCGGACCAGGTGATGTTCTATAAGGAACAAAAAGATGGTCAAATTTTAAAGGAAGGTATCAGTGAGTCAGGCGCATTCTCATCATGGATAGCTTCTGCAACCTCTTACAGCCATTCAGGCATACAAACCATACCATTTTATATTTTCTACTCCATCTTTGGTTTCCAAAGAATTGGTGATTT
>Ga0222714_10000793_pt1 | contig 35856 bp, 20 predicted proteins | sample C33_3DmetaG_FD_165048 | JGI IMG/M metagenome (GOLD analysis project Ga0222714, IMG submission 165048) | Estuarine water microbial communities from San Francisco Bay, California, United States - C33_3D | ecosystem: Environmental > Aquatic > Marine > Unclassified | place: USA: California...
CAATTAATGTTGAAAGTATTACTGTACAGGACTCACAAGAAAGTCAAAATAAACTTGTAGAATATCTAAAAAGCACTCAATCAAATACTTTAGATTATACTGACGTATATCCATTTACTGATTTAAATTGGTTAAAAAATAATATGGCTTATGGTAATTCCGTAGGTAATGTTAGAGATTCTAATGATACAACTAAATCATTATATTATTTTGATAATAAAAAAACCATTTGTTCATTTAACCCAAGTGATTTAACCTCAGTAACTAAAGATGTTCCTTTAACTAATATTTCTTGGATTAACAACTTACCCACCGCTCCAAGTCAGACTAAGAATGTTAGTACTAATCTGATGATGAAAGCTTATTATGATAATAGGTTGGTGACTAATTTAAATTATTTTATTACTGAATCTGTAATTAACTATGGTCCAAACTATCAGGGTAATGTAAGTGAAACTCAAACAACATCATTACTTAACACTCCATACTTCATCAATTCAATTATTGAAGGTGTTGATAACTACAAAAATGGTAACCCTTATCCATATAAGAACTTAGCGTATTTGTTCTTAAATTCACTACCACTATCAACATTAAAAGAAAAATCATTATTTGTAACTGATGATAACGGACTCAGTCAACAATCGTTGAAGAGTTATTTATCAGCAATCTTTAATAAAACTTCCGCCATTCACAAATTACCATACGCTTGGATTTTAAAATACGGTTCAATATGGCATCGTTATAAAAATTATATCGAAAATGGTGTTGACCATTTAGATACGGTATGGAAGAGTTTTGACCAAAATGATGCTTACGACCCCACCAATCAACAACCGATAACTTCATATAATATAAAGAAATATGACGGGTCTAATTATTTGTATGAGATGCAAAATACATTGGCAGGGGTATCACAAAATATGTCAATTAACATTGGACTATATCCAAAGTTAATAAACTCAATTTATTATATGTTTACCGACACCGATATTATAACTGATTATACTCCGTCGGGTTGGGATAGTGCATATAATAATGGATTAAGAATTGGTTTTACAAATGACTCCACGGTTATGGTACCGTCAAATCAATTTGCAACTCCAACAACACAAAACCTGTCCATTAAAAACTGGTATCAATATATTGAGGATACAACTGGTTTATATGACAATAATATTAATCAACCAAGAATCTTTGTAATCCCCTCAACTGGTGGGTTATCATTCTCACAATATAGATTTGAAAATACAAATGGTATAACGAATATTTTCCAAAAGACCCCGACACAAGTATTGTCTGACCAAACACTTTACGATGGGTCGGCTCGTTCATTGTGGGGAGGTTCAAACTTTGGTTTCTATAATAACTCGTTAGTTAAAAAGCCGTCGTATAATGAATATCTAAAAGTGATTGACACTGAAAATGAATATCAAGACCCATTTACAATCACTTATAATTCTGACTATTCTAACATTGAAGAGTTACTTTCTGTTTTCCCTAAACAGTTATTGGACATTTTTGAGAACGAGTTTTTGAATTTCACAAAATCTCCTGATAATACAATTGAATTATTGGCGGGTGAAAATACGAACTTATCTTATTTTGATTTAACCGATTTACAAGACATATATAATAGGAATATTATATCGGTGTTACGACCTTTATTTATTTCTGATATGCCAAAGAGTAATAATGAAAATGGTATAGCTTATGAAATTTCTGATAATCAGATGACTAATTTTGTTTATGGTATGGAACAATTCTTAGGTTATCAGGTAATTTTAAAGAGGGGTAATCCTGGTAATTTTGATAGAAGAGTATTCAATTCATTATCAACTAACGATACATTCAAACCTGTTGACCCAATTAATTTTGGAAAATATGTAACTAATTCGTTACCTTCTTCAGGTGGTGGAACGACATTACTACAAAGCCAAGCGGCTTATCCCGATGCTTGGAAAGCATTAAAATTAAATGTTGGTGAATTTACTAATAGTGATTTAAGTTATAAGGATAGTGGTTCATATATTACTGATTTCTTTATTACCATGAATATTGAATTCACTAAAACAAATGTTGAACAGCTTTCACAGGTAATTAAGATTTTTGCCACACAAAAATTACAAAACCCGTCATTAACTAGTGCGACCTTCACGACAAACCTTAATCAATACTTGAGTAATCAAAACAAATATCAATCAAACATTCTTAACAATGTGTTTAGATATTTGAATAAGAACATTCCAAATATTACCCAAATCAAGGAATCGAAAAGAAGTGCGATGGACGGTGATATTGCAAAGACGGAACTTTGGGAAGTGTTCAAAGTTTTGAATGACAAATGGATTGCGGGTGGTGATTTTAAAAACCGAGTTTTATTTGAGGACTTTTTATTTTTAGATAGAGCTAACCGAGATATCGGTGATAGTATTATTGTAGATGTAAATCATTTATCAAGTTGGTTATCAAACGAACGAGAGACAGCATCTTTATATTCATTAATTGGTGAAATCTTGGCTCATAATAATTTCATATTCATGGCTTTGCCGGCATATGTTAACTTTTATGGTGTTCAAGAGATAACTAAAAATGGTGTACCACAAGACATCGATATTCCAAATAGCTCGTTCGGAACATACCTTGAGGTTGATTATCAAAAAAACAAACCAAAGTTTGTTTGTATGTACACCAATAGATTGTCAGAACATACAGAACAAAAAGAAAATATAGATTATCGTTTTGCCAATGATAGTTTTGATTTGAGAAAATCATCTGAAAACCCATTGGTTGAGAATCAAAATAATAAACAAGACTGGGGAACGTCTAACAAAGTTGTTGCGTTTAATGTGGATTTTGGTATTAGAAACCAAAATATATTTAAATCTATTTCATTAAACCAATCACAATATAAAAACACTTCTGAAACCTTCAAAGTGTTGACGGATATGGCAAACCAAACAAAAGGTCAAAAGACGTATCAGCAGTCCACATCATTATTTAACATATACAAAACTAGAAGTTATACTTGTGAGGTACAATCGATGGGTAATGTTATGATACAACCTACAATGTACTTTAACTTAAGATATGTTCCAATGTTTACAGGACCTTATTGGATTTTAAATGTAACACATACTATTACACCAAATGACTTCCAAACAGACTTTTCGGGGGTAAGGATTTCAAAATTCTCATTCCCAAATTTGGATAAACTTACAATGAGTGTTAATTTAGATTTATTGAGAAGGTATCAGAAAAAGGTTAATAATATTGTTACAACAACAAGTGGACAAACAAGTGCTAACGCAAATCTTGAATCCGAAGCATCTACAACTGTAACTACAAATACTAATCCTCCGGCATTGCCTCAGGGTGGGGTTAATAAACCAACAAGAGCCGTATTGGCGGATTGTTTAAATAAAACAAAATACCCTAACCTACCGTGGATTGACAATAGTAGTATCACCACAATCGGAAAGAAAGATGTTATTGAATACCTAAAAACAAGAACGGATATACCTTTAAAGATACGAAGATTGGTTTTTGGAATGGCTTGGACGGAACAAGGTCAAGGTACCAACTTTACGTGTGTTGGTAATGATTTATTTGGAATACATACCGATGGAACGTGGAGTAATAATATGATTGGGTTTGTATCGGGACAATCTTGTGTTAAAGTAATAGAGGGTGGTTCAAGACCACTCGCGGTATTCGATAATTTTGACAATTCAATAAAGTTTGTATTAAGTAGATTCAATACAGCTGGTTTTGTACAAAGACAAAATCAATATCAAAGTTATTATGGTGAAGCCGAATCTTATGCTAGATTATGGAAATCGTGTTGGAATTTAGGTGTCGGTTTATATGGTGGTAATGATGTCGAACAAAAAATTGACAAAGCCATTAGTGATGCAAATAAAAGCGGGGGTGTGGTTAATAATAAAAATTACTGGCAAAGAACAGTGGCATCGTTCCAATCGGCATTAAATTATTCCGTTTCAAATGGGTTATAATTGAAAAAACATAAAGTTTGTTATATTTATATTAAAAATATCGTTATGGATATCAAAAATTTATTAGATAGTTATTTAGCCAAAGACACTAGAATCTCAGAAAGAGATGCTGGAAATGGTTATAAAGAAGTTTGTGATTTAGACACTGGTGACTGTTATACAGTTAGAATGAAAGATGGTCTTATCGAAAGAGTGGATAATACCATGAAGTTAAATAGAACTTTAAGGGTTGAAACACCACATGGTGTAAAAACATTATTAAACGGTTAAAAATATAAAAAAATGTCAATAGCTAAAAAAATTAGTGAAGAGGTCGAAAGATATAAAAAGATTAACAATTATATTGTTGAACAATTCGATGACCCAACAGCTGAAGCACCTGCTGATACTGAAATAGACGCGGCAGCAGCACCTGAAGGTGATGCTCCTGTTGATGAAATTCCTGAACCAATTGATACGGCGACTGACCCAGATGTTGAAAAAATTGATAATGAAGGTAATGTTGAAGGTGAAACATCAACAGATGGTGATGTAGAAGAATTAGACATTACTGATTTAGTTACATCTCAAAAAGATATCCAGTCAAAGCAAGAAGAATATATGACTTCTATGATGGACAAGTTAAATGACTTAGAAGAAAAGTTAGGTGCTATGGATTCTATTTTTGATAAGATTAACAATATTGAAAACAAAATTGAAAAGTATCGTCAAAAGAGTCCTGAGGAGAAATTACAATTAAGAAGTTTGGATTCTTATCCATATAATCAAAAACTTACTGATTTTTTTGAAGATAAGCAAGGTGATATGGAAGCTTCAGGTAAAAACGAATATGTTTTAACTGATGATGAAGTTGAGAATTTTTCACCAGCTGATATAAAAAAGACATTTAACATTTATAAAGACGACAATCAATATTAATGTTTTAAGATGCCTGCTACCTTAGGCAAAAACGTACCCGAGTTGCATACCGTAAGAACTGCTCTCGGGTCTTTTTTTTTTACCGGATATTTGACTTTGAATTGTAGTTTAGTATAATTGTATGTAGAGTATATGAGATTCTATTAACTTTAAAAACAATTAAAAAACGATGCAAAATTCATTAGACGCAGTACTAGCACAGTACGAAAAAAACACGACACGTTCAAACAATGGCGGGTCACAGGTCTCTCAAGAAGAGAGAATGAAAAAGTATTTTACTACTATCTTATTGAAAGGTGAAAAATCTGGTCAAAAGAGAGTACGTATTCTCCCAACATCAGATGGTTCATCACCATTTAAAGAGGTATGGTACCATGAAATCCAAGTGGATGGTAAGTGGGTTAAATTATACGACCCAGGTAAGAACGATGGAGAACGTTCACCATTAAATGAAGTTTATGAAGAACTTATGTCAACAGGTAAAGAGTCAGACAAAGAATTGGCTCGTCAGTACCGTTCACGTAAATTCTACATTGTAAAGGTGGTTGACCGTGACGCTGAAGAAGACGGAGTAAAGTTTTGGCGTTTTAAAGACAACTACAAGCAAGAAGGTATCTTGGATAAGATTATTCCAATTTGGAAAGCTAAGGGTGATGTTACAAACGCAGAGGAAGGTCGTGATTTGATTATTGAATTGACCAAATCAAAAACTCCTGGTGGTAAAGAATATACTGTAGTTCAAACCATTATGTATGACGACCCAAGTCCTCTTCATACTGACAGCGCAATCAAGAAAGAGTGGTTGGACGACGAACTTACATGGAATGATGTTTACACTAAAAAACCTGAAGAATACTTGGAAGCGATTGCTCGTGGAGAAACTCCACGTTGGGATTCAGATTTGAAAAAGTATGTTTATGGTGATAGTGATGAGATGACAATCGGTGGTGGTTCTAAAATGAGCTCAACAGCTTCTGACCCACAGGCTGAAATGGATATCGACGAAGACCTTCCATTCTAAAAAAAATGAGGCGGGGGATTTAGTTATCCCTCGCCTTTCTTAATTTATATTAAATATGAAAATCAGAAAATATATGTACGATTCTCTTACTAAAAAGTACGAGAGCGAAATTGCAGAAGCGACCGCAATATTGATGGTGTATATGGAGAATCCAGTTGGTATTGGAGAACACCCACAACATTTAGAAGAAATGGATAAGTTTGTTGAAAAACTTGCAGCTGCCAATGATAAATTAGAAAATTTAAAAAAGTTTTATTCTCAAAATTATGGCAATTAAGAAAAAAGATTTCAAGGACATTAAGAAGAAGTTCTCTACGTCAGCTAAGTACAAACCACAACGTTACTTGGATTTAGGTAAGGACTTTTTGGATGCGGTAGGTATCCCTGGTCCTGCTATTGGACATTTGAATATGTTCTTAGGTCACTCAGATACAGGTAAGACCACGGCTTTGGTTAAAGCTGCTGTTGATGCACAAAAAAAGGGTATTCTTCCTGTGTTTATTATCACCGAACAGAAATGGTCATTTGAACACGCACACCTTATGGGTTTTGAGTGTGAAGAAGTAGTGGACCCTGAAACAGGTGAATTGGATTGGGACGGATTCTTTATTTTTAATAACAATTTTGATTATATTGAACAAATCACAGAGTACATCAACGATTTGTTGGATGCTCAAGAAAAAGGTGAGTTGGAATATGATTTATTATTCCTTTGGGATTCAGTAGGTTCAGTTCCCTGTAAAATGACTTTTGAAGGTAAAGGTGGTAAACAACACAATGCGGCGGTTCTTGCCGACAAGATTGGTATGGGTATTAACCAACGTATCTCAGGTTCACGTAAATCAGATTCGAAATTTGAGAACACTTTAGTTATTGTTAACCAACCATGGGTTGAACTTCCAGATAATCCATTTGGTCAACCAAAAATCAAAGCAAAAGGTGGTGAAGCTATTTGGTTGAACTCATCTTTGGTATTCTTGTTTGGTAACCAAAAAGGTGCGGGTACAACTAAGATTACCGCAACCAAAGACAAGCGTACCGTTAAGTTTGCAATCCGTTCTAAAGTTTCCGTATTGAAAAACCACATCAATGGTTTGGGATATGAAGACGGAAGAATCATTGTAACCCCCCACGGTTTCTTGGCAGGTAAAGATTCGGCAGAAGAGAAATCTTCAATCGAAGCGTACAAAAAAGAACACTCAGAATATTGGAAAGAAATCATCGGAGCAGAAGGTGACTTCCAATTAGAAGACGAAACAGAGAATGTGTAACCTTTTAGGTATTTCAAAGTGGTAAAAACATTATTGGTTGACGGGGACAATCTGTTCAAGATTGGCTTTCACGGAGTTAAGGAGTATTACCATAACGGTAACCATATTGGTGCGATTTACCACTTTGTTAATGCTTTAAAAAGATTTTTACAAGAACACAATTTCGACAAAGTCATTGTTGTTTGGGATGGTAACAACAATGCAATCCAAAGACGGATGATATTTCCCGAATATAAAATGAACCGTAGAGACGGATTGAATGAAATTAAAAAAGATTCATTCAATTGGCAGAAAAGACGTGTCCGTGAATATTTGGAAGAAATGTTCATCCGTCAAATTACGCTTGATGGCTGTGAAAGTGATGATGTTATATCATACTACTGTCAGATTTCTGAAGGCGAATTCAAAACCATTTTCTCTTCAGATAAAGACCTTACACAGCTTATCTCTGAGAATGTGACCATCTACTCCCCTATGGTGAAAGAATACCTTAAAATGGGTTCTAAAATCAAAATAGGGGATATATCTATACCACATAAGAATGTCGTTACCTATAAGGTGTTATCAGGAGACAAATCTGATAACATTGATGGTATTCGACTCTTGGGTGAAAAAACTTTTGTGAAACTTTTTCCTGAGGTACTTGAAAATGAGGTTTCTATTGACCATATTTTGACAAAAGCTGAAGAGTTATTAAAGGAAGACAAAGAAAACAAAGCTCTAAAAAATCTTTTAACGGGAGTAACAAAGAGAGGGGTATTTGGAAATGAGTTTTTTGAAATTAATAAAAAACTCGTAGATTTGTCGGAACCTTTAATTACTGATGAAGGGAAAGAAGAAGTTGAACAATATTATAAAGAAGAATTGGACCCCGATGGTAGAGGATATAAAAACTTAATGAGAATGATGATGGACGATGGTCTATTTAAATTCTTACCAAAACACGACAACGCATGGGTGGAATTCCTCACTCCATTTATGAAACTAACGAGGAAAGAAAAAAAACGATTTACAAACAAAAAGTAACAATTAATTAAAAATTTTTATGAAAGAGCAAACAAATGATGCAGTTAAAATGGAGTTCTTGTTAACCTTGAATGACAACATTGTAGTACAACGTTATTTCAACGTAAAAGGGTATAACTCAAAGGCTCGTAGAAGCTTAGAGGTACCTTTACTTTTGAATGAAGTAACTAAACTTATCAACCAAGTTTTGGTTGCAAAAACAATGGTGTATATGATGGATAATATGGACCAAATTATGGTTGAACCCGAGATTTTAGAAACATCAAATACAGATGAAAATGAGTTCTTTAACGTCTATATTAAGATGGGTGACGAGACAATTTGTCATAGAATTTTAGATGCTAAAGTATACCCTCCAAAGGTAAGATATACGGTAGACATACGCCCAGAGTTAAAAACTATACTTCGAGCGTTGACTGACATTTTTTCATCTGAAAATTTAACACACAACTATATGAACTATAGTCTGATTTAAGCATATTTATTAAACCGGACCCGTTAAATTTAAAACAAAATACAGTATATGTCGAACGATAAAAACTTTGGATACTTAGGAAATTCATTTCAAATTCAGCTACTAAATAATATTATTATTGATAAAGATTTCGCCACTTCCATTGTTGACGTTCTTGACCCAAAATACTTTGATAATCAATACTTTAAGTTAATAATGCAGTTAATAAAACAGTATTATTCAACTTATGAAAGTTCACCAACTTTCGATACTTTGGAACAACTCACAAAGTCGGAAATTACCTCTCCAATGGCTCAGAAGATGGTTTTGGACATGGTTAATGAGGTAAAAGAATCACCCATTGAAGGTTCTGAGTTTGTTCAATCTAAAGCTTTGAAGTTCTGTAAACAACAAGAACTACAAAAGGTTATGACTAAAGCTCAGAAGATTATTGATAAGGGTGATTTTGAAAGTTATGACCACCTCGAAGGGATGGTAAGACAAGCTCTTCAAGTAGGTGAAGTTGATGCTGGTACATCAGATGTTTTTGCTAACTTGGATGATGTATTAAAAGACGATTTCCGTCACCCAATTCCTATGGGAATCACGGGTATTGACAACCTATTGAAAGGTGGTTTGGCTAAAGGTGAACTTGGTGTAATCTTAGCTCCAACAGGTGTTGGTAAAACAACCGTTTTATCGAAAATTGCGAACAATGGTTTTAATTTAGGGTATAATGTCTTACAAGTATTTTTTGAAGATAACCCTAAGATTATTCAAAGAAAACACTTCACTATGTGGACTGGAATTGCTCCTGATGATTTATCAAATCATAGGGATGTCGTCATGAATAAAGTGAAAGAAATTAAGACAAATACAAAGAACAAACTAATATTGAAAAAGTTACCTTCAGATACTTTGACTATGAATCAAATTAAAAATCAGATTCGTAAAATGATTGCTGAAGGGAACAAAGTAGATATGATAGTATTGGACTATATTGATTGTGTTGTACCTGATAAAAACTTGGGTGATGAATGGAAGAGTGAAGGTTCAGTTATGAGGGCTTTTGAGGCAATGTGTCACGAATTAAATTTGGTTGGATGGACTGCCACTCAAGGTAACCGTTCATCTATATCTTCAGATGTTGTTACTACAGACCAAATGGGTGGTTCTATTAAGAAAGCTCAAGTTGGTCACGTAATTATATCTGTGGCAAAGTCGCTTCAACAGAAAGAAATGAATTTAGCTACAATCGCGATAACTAAATCACGTATAGGTAAAGATGGTATTGTATTCGAAAACTGTAAATTCGATAATGAATTTTTGGTTATCGATACAGAACAAAGTATAACATTCCTTGGGTTAGAGGAACAGAAAGAAGAAAAAAACAGAGAGCGTGTTAAAATGCTTTTTGAAAGAAGACAACAAAAACAAAACAATTAAAATTATGAATAATATGGAAAACTTGGAGATTAAAGACATTAAGTTTGTAATCAAAAGAAATGGTGATAAAGTTCTTTTTGAACTTGAAAAAATCCAAAACGCAATTCTAAAGGCTATGAGTGGTATTGATAAACACGACTCAGAAATGGCTGAAAAGATTGCTAGACTTACAATGAAAAGTCTTTTTAGAGGTGATAAAACCCGTGTACCTCACGTTGATGAAATACATGATATGGTTGAGAATAAACTTATGGATAATGGTTTAAATGATGTTGCAAAAGAATATATCATTTATCGTTCTAAACACAGACCAAATATCTTTACTAAGAGAGTAAATTTAAAACCATATGAGTATCCTGAACTGGTTGAATATGTTGATGCAATTCGTCATTCATATTGGGTTCACACTGAATTTAATTTTACTTCAGATATTCAAGATTTTATGGTTCACCTTAATGAAAAAGAAAAAACTGCAGTACAACGAGCTATGTTGGCGATTTCTCAAATTGAAATTGCAGTTAAAACTTTTTGGGGTGACATTTACAAAAGATTACCAAAACCTGAAATCGGAAATGTTGGTGCAACTTTTGCTGAATCGGAAGTAAGACACGCAGATGCATACTCAAACTTGATACAAGTTTTAGGATTGAATAGCGAGTTTGAAAATCTTTTAGAGGTACCTGCAATTCGTAAAAGAATCAAATATTTGGAAAAGGCAATTACAAATTCTAAAGCGGTTGATAACCGTGATTATTTTGAATCTGTAATTCTATTCTCGATGTTTGTTGAAAACGTATCATTGTTTTCACAATTCTTAGTTATTATGTCTTTTAATAAACATAAGAATGTATTAAAGGGTATGAGTAATGCAGTTGAAGCAACTTCAAAAGAAGAAAACATTCATGCTGAGTTTGGATTTGATTTGGTTAATCTAATAAAAAGAGAAAATCCTGAGTGGTGGACACAAGAATTAATACAAGATTTAATTGATGCTACTATAGATGCATTTAGTTCAGAATCTGACATTGTTGATTGGATTTTTGAAAAAGGAGATTTAGATTTTCTAACTAAAGCACAAACTTTGGAGTTTATTAAACACCGTTTTAACGTATCTTTGAATTCAATTGGTATTGAAGATATATTCCACGTTGATAAGAAAATGTTAGAAACTACTGAATGGTTTGATGATGAAATTTTAACCACAAAACATACAGATTTCTTTAACAAAAGAAGTATCAACTATAGCAAAAAATCAAAATCAATTACTTTAAACGATTTATTTTAATTTAATTTTATATAAAAAATATTTATGAACAATAGAGAACCATTCGATTGGATTAACGAAGAATCAATTACATTTCTTCGTAGAGGTTATTTAAGTGAAGGTGAAGAACCTTTAGAGAGAATACGAACAATTGCTAACCACGCAGAACAAATTTTAAACAATACAACAAATAATAAAACTTTTGACGGTTTTGCCGACAAGTTTTTTGATTATATGGGTAAAGGATGGTATTCACTATCTTCACCTGTATGGGCTAACTTTGGTAAGAAAAGAGGATTACCTGTAAGTTGTTTTGGGTCCAATATTGGAGACAATATTGAATCAATCCTTTACACTCAAGCTGAAGTTGGTGAAATGAGTAAAATGGGTGGAGGTACTTCAGGTTTCTTTGGAAATATCAGAGGAAGAGGTGCTGAGATTACAGATAATGGACACGCTCCTGGTTCTGTACACTTTATGAATTTGTTTCAGAGTGTAGTTGATAATATTTCACAAGGTTCAACTCGTAGAGGTAGATTTTCTCCGTACTTACCTGTTGAGCACCCAGATATTATGGAATTCTTAGAGATTGGTACTGAGGGATTCCCGATTCAAGATTTAACACACGCGGTTACAGTTACTGATGAATTCATGAAAGAAATGATTGAAGGTGATAAACAAAAAAGAGCGATTTGGGCTAAAGTAATTCAAAGACGAGGTGAAATTGGATATCCATATATCATGTTTACCGACACTATGAATAATAAAGCACCTGAAGTTTATCGTGATAAGGACATGAAGATTTATAATTCAAATCTTTGTTCTGAAATTGCACTTCATAACTCTGAAGAAGAGTCATTTGTTTGTGTTCTTTCATCTATGAATTTATTACATTATGATGAGTGGAAAGACACAGATGCTGTTGAAGTAATGGTTTATTTCTTGGATGCGGTTGTAACCGAATTTATTGATAAAATTGACGCACTAAGACACACAGGTACAATCGAAGGACAAAGAGCATTCTTTTATTTGGAAAAAGCATATAATTTTGCTAAAAGACAAAGAGCTTTAGGTCTTGGTGTATTAGGATGGCATTCATTGTTACAATCTAAAAACTTAGCTTTTGATACAAGAGAAACTGCAAGATTAAATGTTGAAGTGTTTAAATTGATTAAAGAAAAATCATATAAAGCATCAGAAGAGTTGGCTCAGATTTTTGGAGAACCTGAAACTTTGATTGGATATGGTAGAAGAAATGTTACATTAAATGCAATTGCACCTACCACATCATCGGCATTTATTTTAGGACAGGTATCACAATCAATTGAACCAATTTGGTCTAACTGTTACGTTAAAGATGTTGCTAAATTAAAAGTTACAATTAAGAATCCAGTATTGAAGGAATTGTTAAAGGAACTTAAAAAAGATACTAAAGCCACATGGGATAGTATTAAAAAACATGATGGTTCAGTACAGCATTTAGAATTTTTAACTGACGAACAAAAAGAAGTTTTTAGAACTTTTGCTGAGGTAAATCAGGCATCTATCATTAACCAAGCTGCGGTACGTCAAGATTATATTGACCAATCACAATCACTTAACTTAATGATTTCACCTGATATGCCGACTAAGGATGTTAACAAACTTCTTATTGATGCATGGCAATTAGGTGTGAAAACACTTTATTATCAGCATTCAATGAACTCAGCTCAGGCATTTGCAAGAAAAAAGTTAAACTTAAACGACTTGCAGTGTGTTGCGTGTGAAGGTTAATTGTTATTTATAACAATAAATAAATATAAAAGAGGACTTCGGTCCTCTTTTTTTTATAAATTACTTACTTACAATATTTATAGACAATGGCAGATGGTTATACATATGGAATAAATTTCCCGTTTCAAAAAAGTAGGGATGGAAAATACTTATCACTTTCTCAAGGTGCTGATGAGGAGATAAGGACTGATTTATTACATCTTATCTTAACAAGAAAAGGTTCTCGTTATTATTTACCGGATTTTGGTACTAGAATATACGAATTTATTTTTGAGCCTATGGACGGACCATCATTTGATGCAATCAAGGCTGATATTAGAGAAGCGGTAGACAAATACTTACCTAACATTATTATTAATGAAATAAGTATAATGCCATATTTGGATGATTTAGAAGTTCAGGGTGAATTAAATATGTCAAACTTGGGTGTTGGAGGTATTTATAGAATACCTGGAAGGGGAACGGAAGAATATACCGCAAAAGTTAGAATTGATTACACAATAACTGACTCTACGTTTGAAAGCCGTGATTTTATAATAATTAATATTTAATGTAAATGGCACAAAGAAGAATATCATATACAGACAGAGATTTTGAATCGTTACGTCAGGACCTAATTAACTATACTAGAGAGTATTATCCCGAGTTAATTGATAATTTTAATGACGCTTCGGTTTATTCTGTATTTTTAGATTTGAACGCGGCTATTGGTGATAATTTACATTATCATATGGATAGAAGTATTCAAGAAACTGTTCTTCAATATGCTCAACAACGTTCTTCAGTTTATAACATTGCTAGAACTTATGGTTTAAAAGTACCAGGTGCTAGACCATCTGTTGCTTTAGTTGATTTATCAATTACGGTACCCGCATTTGGAGACCAAGAAGATACTCGTTATTTAGGTATTTTAAGAGCTGGCTCACAAGTTGTAGGTGCTGGTCAAACGTTTGAAACTGTATACGACATAGATTTTTCAAGTCAATATAATAATGAGGGATATCCTAACAGAACTAAGATACCTAATTTCGATTCAAATAATATTTTAATAAATTACACGATTACAAAAAGAGAAGTTGTTGTTAATGGTATTACAAAAGTATTCAAAAAAGTTGTTACACCGGCAGACGTTAAACCATTCTTTGAATTTTTCTTACCTGAAAAAAATGTATTAAGTGTTACATCTGTAATACAAAAAGATGGGACATCATTTCAGGCTACCCCAACATACTCTGAATTTATAAGTTCACCAAATCGTTGGTTTGAAGTAGATGCGTTGGCTGAAAATACGGTGTTTGTTGAAGACCCAACAAAACCTTCAGATATGCCTGGAATTAAAGTTGGAAGATACATCGAAACTGATTTAAGATTTATTACTGAATATACTCCTGAAGGGTTTATGAAATTACAGTTCGGTAATGCCACGGTAACGGCTGACGAACAATTAGCACAATTTGCTAGAACGGGAATACCATTAAGAATTCAGGATTATCAAAATAATATTGGTTTAGGTAAAACTGTTAAAGCCAATACAACAATCTTCGTTCAATACAGAGTTGGAGGTGGAACAATTTCTAATATCGGTGTAAATGCTATTAACCAAGTCGGTACTATTAATTTCTTTGTAAATGGACCATCGGCTAACATCAATAGTATGGTTATAAATTCATTGAGAGTTAATAACGTAACCGCGGCTATTGGTGGTGCAAATCCACCATCTACAGATGAAGTTAGAAATATGGTATCCTTTAACTTCGCATCTCAAAACAGAGCGGTGACGGTTAATGATTATAACGCTTTAATTAAGAAAATGCCTGGTAAGTTTGGAGCACCAGCCAAAGTTGCAATCACGGAAAGTGATAATAAAATTAATATTAACATATTATCATATGATAGTAGTGGTAGATTGACACAACAAGTATCAAATACTTTAAAACAAAACATTGCAAATTATTTATCAAATTATAGGATGATTAATGACTATATAGCGGTGAATGTTGCTCAAGTTATTGATTTAGAATATGAAATATCTGTTGTTATAGATTCTACTCAAAACCAAGGTGAGGTTATCACACGTGTTATTGATGTTGTTTCACAGAAAATGAACCCACTGTTTAGAGAGATGGGTCAAAATGTTTCTGTGTCTGAAATTAGAAGTGATGTACAAAATGTTTCAGGTGTTATGTCAGTTACAGATATTGCGGTGTTTAATAAAGTTGGTGGTCAATATTCGTCATCTCAAACATCTCAGCGTTATTCAAATGCGGCTACAAAACAGATTCAATTAGTTGACGATACTATTTTTGCTGAACCTTCGCAAATTTATCAAATAAGATTCCCTAATAAGGATATTAAAGTTAGAGTGAAAAATCTTAAAAATATAGATTTCTCTTAACTTATTTACATAGACATTAGTTAAACTACTTTTGAAATTAGGTAAATAAGTATTTATCTAAAAATAGAACTATGCCAAAATCCTATAGAATAAGAACCAAATTAGGTGTTGACCAAAATATACGTGTTAAGATAGACCAAGATTTTGATTTTCTTGAAGTTTTATCGTTAAAATTACGACAGGAAGACGTATATACAAAATTTTGTGCGGACTATGGTGTTGTTGTTGGTAGAGTTGTTGCTAATGGTGGTTTTGGTGTACCAAATGCAAGAGTTTCAATTTTTGTACCCGTAGAGGATATTGATTTAGAAAATCCAATCATATCAACATTATATCCATATAAAAGTCCTGAAGATAAAAATGAAGATGGATACAGATATAATCTATTACCATATGAAAAAGAATATGGAGGACATACTCCGACAGGAACCTTCCCAACAAGACAAGATGTATTAACCAGAAATGAAGTATTAGAAATATACGACAAATATTATAAGTTCACGGTTAAAACAAACGAGTCAGGTGACTTTATGATTGTGGGTGTTCCGTTAGGGGTACAGACCGCAGTATTGGATTTAGATTTATCAAATATAGGGTGTTTTTCACTTAGACCTGTAGATTTAATACGAATGGGCTTAGGTACTGCAGAACAATTTGATGGAAACCAATTCAGAGCTTCTGAAAATATTGATAGTTTACCACAAATTATTCACCAAACAAAAAATGTTGATGTATCATCATTTTGGGGTGAAGGAGATGTATGTGATGTTGGAATTACTCGAGTGGATTTTGATTTAAGAGATTTGGGGGTTGAGATAACTCCCACCTCCATTTTCATGGGTTCAATCATGAGTTCAAACGATTCTCAAATGTTAAAAAAGAATTGTAAGCCAAAAACTGAGCAGGGTGACCTTTGTGGTATGGTGACAGGACCTGGTGAAATTTTAGCCATTCGTCAAACAATTAATGTCGATGTTAATGGTGACCCAATATTAGAACAATATAAATTAGAGCAAGGGGGTAAGGTAATTGATGAAGACGGTACATTCGTAACTGAAGTTCCGATGAATATGGACTATGTTGTTACAAATGAATTTGGAGAACAAGTTATTACCAATGATTCTAGAATAGGTATACCTACAACAGCAAAATATAGATTTAAAGTAAAATATCAGTCAGAAGAGAATGGTGGTGGAGTAAATCCTTTAGGTGGGTTTTTCCCTGTTCCTGGTGAAATATTAAGGGGAAACTTTTTAGTACCAAATATTAAAGAATATGGTTGGACTGGAACTACGGCAAATCCTGGTATTGACCCAGCGACTCTTGCTGACGATAAGAGTCCTAATTATGACCCAAATTATACCGCTAATACCCAATGGCAATTATTTCAAAAATCATATGCGTTTTCTTTAGATTGGGCTGATTATGCCAACAAGGCTGCAGCTATAAACTGTAATGATACCTTCTATAAAATGAAGTATAATAAAGTTTATACTACATCACAATTTATTGATGAATATAGAAGGGGAACGGGTAGGGCTAGATTCTTAGGAATTAAAGAAATTATCGATAGAAGTTGTGAGGGTGATACAAACAAATTCCCAACAAACGACGGAGTTAGAAATTTTGACATTATTTACTTCTTATTCAACATATTAATAACACTAATGACACCAACAATAATCATGTTGATTCTGTTGGCGAATATTGTTTGTTTATTATGGCCAATTTTAAGAGTTATTATAAACATTATTGGTACAGTAATCTTAAGTGTAGTAATTCTATTATGTAATGTTGTTAAATTCCTTTCATTTGGTTTATTAAAAATTAATTGTCCAAGATGGCAGTTGGTTAATATTGCAGCTAAATGTCCATTGAGTTCATTACCGTTACCAAATATGTCGTACCCTGACTGTAACGCGTGTAGTTGTGAAAGTAGAGAGGTTGTAGGTGATGATGCTGAAGACACTAACTTTATTGCAAATAATTCATTGTTAATTAATTCAAATGAATATATGTTCTTTGAGCAAATAATTGCTCAAGAAAAAATTTCAGGAAATTATGAAATAAAAACGGATTGGATGTCAAAGTATTTGTACGGATTCCAAAGTACGATGTCAGGTTTTGATAACGGTACAAATAATGATGTTTGGACTAAATCACCATTTATGGATGATATTGACCCAGATGGTAATCCATATACAAGTTATAAAACTTGGTCGTGGGATTTAACGTTAGGTGAAAGATTAAATTTATTTAATGTTAAATCTAAATACCATCTTAATGGTGGATATAATAAAATTAAAGTTGAAGTTAACCCAAATAGTAACACAGGTAAATTTCACTATGATAATGTTATGGCAATTGTTTGTGACCCAAACAGTGAACAGACATTGACGGCTGGTAGTATTATTACATTTCAAAATATTAATAGTTCTATAGACCCAAATATTAGTGGCGGAACAACAGGTACCTCAATAACAAGTTCTTCTTATAATGTTACAGTTAACTACATGAACCCAAGTAACTTAGGGTTAAATAGTAGTACAATTTATAGTATAACAGGGTCTACGGGTACAAATAAAAATAAATACGTTTTCCCTTCGGACATTGAATATTTCCAAGTTATTACGGCAACTACCGTTGGTTCATATATTGATATGGCATCTCCTTTTGGGGCTCCACCGACATCTAATGAGTCAGGATATGTTACCGCAAATAATAAATTCATTAACAGATTCTTGATGGGGTATCAAAGAATCAAAAAGGGTGGAGGTTCAAATCCTGATATTTATCCTGATGGTGGTGGTGACGATAAGTTCTTAAACAATTATCCTAATTTAAAATTAAATTCTGAATTTAGAAATCATGTTGTTGTTTTCTTAGTTAGAGGTGTTGATATGTATACTGACAGACAGGATACAATTTTTGATTTATCGACTTTATATGGTACAACATTTGGAAATGGGCCAAAAGTTAGGGGTAACTACAAAATGAATATCCCAATTCAAAGATACACATCTTCAACTAATTGGAAGTTACCTAGACATAATCAATTAACAAATAATGGTTCGTCAAATAATGGGTATTTGTTCTTTGGTAGTTATACCTTCACTGTTGGTTCAAATTATACTAGTTATACCACTAAAAATCACTTAGATTATTCTTGTTTAGATTCTGATAACTATAAAGTGGGCTCTGGTTCCGCGGGAAGTTCTAGTGACTTTAATTTGGTAAATAACGCTGTTGCAACTAGAAATTCAGCCAATAAGATGGTTAATATGGGTAACAGTAAAGATGGATTTATTAATGGTTATTGGGATAATGAGGTAGTTGAAGGTGGTACAATGATGTTATGTAATGGGGGAAGTGGTAATCCAAATAGAAATGATTATTTTTATTATTCACCAACATATTTTACTCAATATCCGAGTGATACATTACCAATGACTGATACATCCAGAATGATTATGAGGTCAGAAAGATTACCATCATCTGATGTTCATGATAGAAGATTTGTATTACATCAAAATAAAGATTTTGCAATATATAAAGTTTCGGATTTAGGAAGTAGTAGTCAACCCACACCTACGTACACAACAGGTACTGATAATTTTAATGATGCACCTGATGATTTTGCTGAAGATGCTGGAAACATGGCAGCAACAATTTTACAGACATTTGCTTGTGAAACTATGGTTCCGTTAGGATGTTATACAGGTAATGGTGAAAACTTTGGTGTGGCAATTTCTACGAACGATTGTTACTATGTTGACAAACAAGATGACCTAAAAAAGATTTATGGTGGATGTTATTATTTAGTACAAAAACCAGGGTTTAGTGGTATCGTAAAAGACGTTCAGTTATTTGCAGAATGGAAGAGTCGTTTTAGAATGATGTTTGCTCTTTGTAGAAATGTTGTTTCATTAACTTTTGTTAATAACTGGATTAATGGTAGTTTATATATGTTCTCATTCCAAAAAGACACATTATATCTTGCACCATTTTCCGCGGCAACATTTAATACTGATGTAACTTATAGATATTGTATTGATAATTTAGTTTTTAAGGAAACTAATAATTCATTTTTTTATAGAAGTTCACCATTTAACGGTACTGAATTTACCGGTAAAAATTCACCATTAAAGAATAATGGTGACCCATACCCTGTAAGTGCAGCATTAAACAATAGATTGTTAGGTTATCCTACAACTATGATGGATTTAGGACCTCGTGACCAATTCACCAAAGAAATTTGTTTTAATCCTGATTTTGAAGGGTTTATCATAGATAAAGTTAGAACTACAAGTTACAACGATACTTCAGATATCTTACAATTATTTGTTATTAGTAGATTAACTGATGCTAATTTCTTAGAACAATTAATTGGTTTAGGTGACGGTTCAGTTTCTAAATTATTCTCAAGAGAAAATAGTAGATTAGATGGTGATATTGCACAACTATTGAGTATTAATTCTGAATTTGGTGTTACACCTTATTTGGGTGACAATTATACTGATTCAAACATTAAATATTTAACAAGTTCTGACGGACCAGTATTAGGTATTTTCTTTACTGGTAATACTGAAAACCGAGATTTAATAACACCTGGTCGTACAACATTTGCAGATAATACTATTGTCTATTTAACGAACTATTATGGGTTTGAGGACCAACAAGTCCCTTATCACCCTTGGAAGATACAATCTAATGGTAATATAATTTTTGGTAATCAATTAAATGATTGGAATACTAAAACTGCGGTCGACTCGACAATTAATACAATTTATTATCAAGGGGTTGATAGATTAATTGGTGGTCAACCAAGTTCAGGACAACCAACTTTCCCATCGGAAGTATCGACACCGACTACACAAAAACCTGGATTTATATATAACTCATCATCAACTGGTGGTATTAACCCTACTATTAATGTTAAAACCACAATACCGACGATGCCTTCCTACATTATGGAGGGTTCACCATATCATTTCTATTTTGGTTTAAGAATAGGAAAGTCAGCAATGAACAAATACATAACAAAATATATATTTAATGAGGACTTGATATGAGCGAACCAACAGATATAAGAATTGTTAGGAAGTCAGACCAATATAAGGGTGCTGCGGATACTGATGTTTATTTACAACTTGGACTAAATGGAGACCAAAGAGATTTAGTTGAAGGTGATAGAACGGTATTATTAAATCTTGAAGAACGTTTTTACGAAGAAAGACAAAAAAGTAATATTTTCAGGGTAAGTGGTAAGGTATCGAATTTATTCAATAACAGTATTTCAGGTTACACAAATTATGTTCCTTTTGGTAATAATTTATACTATCTAAATGCTATTGAAGCGAAGACGATAAATGCTCAACAATCTCCTCCACAAATAAGTGCTTGGAGAGGGTATGTCCAATATGATGAATTTTCATTTTATAGAACCACTGGTATACCTGGACACATCCCATTTGTAAATAAGAGTGCGTCTACATACAATTGGACTATGTATCTAAGTTACGCTTATTCTTCTGATACTACTCAGGTCATGAGATACGAAAATGAAGAATTAAATGGTGTGGTAAACTTTATCGCATCAGATGGTATTCCGTTTGTAATTAAAAATAGGGAAGTTAATGGTAAAACTTTAATAACTTTTTATTGTGGATGTCATCATAATTTATCTGAAGGTGATTATGTAAAATTATCTTTTTCAGTAAATGGAAAAGATTATTTTCCTGTGTATTCATTTGGGGATGAAAATTTTGGTTCAGATTTAAAAGTATTTTCAATATATAATATTGGATATGCTTCAGGTTTTGCTGATGGAACCACGGGAACTTTAAAAAGAATAACTGATATTAATAATACAGGTGAAACTACATCAAAGTATTACATTAGAAAACATAAAATTTTAACATCGGTTGATGATTATACTTTAACTAAATTAGGTTTTGAAAATATACCATTTAAGAATGAAGTAAAATTAGAATATTCGGCTTTAACCCCAAACAATATACAAAGGACATCAATAAAAAATGGAAGTCAGACGACGGGATTTTCTTTTGAAAAAGATATTGATATTACAAATTTAATTGATAATAATAAAATGCCAGTTAGAGAATTATTTGTGACAATAATTCAAAAAGGATATATGGGTTGGTTTAACAAACCATTTGCGAATAATTACCCTGGTTTGAGTGTTGGTTGGGAATTTAATTTTCTAACAAACTCAGTAGACCAATGGTGGGATAGTTCAAATTTAAATAATAAAGATTTGGGTCTTACAACATCGTCGTATTCATACAACTCAAATACTTTTTATTACAATAATAATTTAAATGTTGATAATATTATTGAAGGGGATTTTTGTGAATGGAATGAATATGATATGAGAGAATCACTATTGTGTCCGATGTATCACAAATATTCATATAATCCAATTCTTTTTATCAATAATTCACCAGTAAACTTTGAATCGGGTTATTTATACAGACCACACCATCCTGTTAAAGTGAGAGATTTTTCATCATATGTTGAATTTGGAGTTAAAGATGAAATTGATAACATACCAAACTATGCATTTTACTCACAAACAGAACAGCAATGGAGATGGAGAGATTTATATCCATATGGGTATATAGATGATGAAGGTTATGGTATCGACCACCCATTCACCAACAATTCCCATTATCCATTTAAAGAGATACAGTTTATGCAGGTCCCACCTGTTAGAAATGTAAATCAACCAAATATAGGTATAATAGTAGACCCAATAATTGACGATTGTGAATAATTACAGATTTGCTAAATTTAATCAAACACAACAGATAAACATTCCTGTTGAAATGACGTGGGATACGTTAGGAAGGGGAGATGCTATTGATGTGTATGAAAATGAAGTTTTAGATTTAATAGTAAATCCTACTGAAGATTTTGAAGTTACTCGTTATGCTCATAAGATGTACGGACAAGGTCAAACGGATATTAATTATCAGTTTTTCTTTTTACCTGCGGTTAATCAAGTTACAGCTTCTACAGTATCTGATTGGGTTATGTCTTACACCGCCGAAACATTTACGAATAAAGAGATATATTATTTCGCTAACTCGTTTAAAAATAGTTTCTTTAAAATAGATTTCTATAATAGTAATATCACTGAAACTCAAGAAATCAGAGCTACTATTATTATTCCCACACAACAAGGTAATACGGTAACATCTAATATTGGTACCGGATTAACCGTACAAAATGTTGAAATTAAAACACCTGACTTCGTGTTAGATTATGTTGGTGATAAAGAAGGTTTTTTTGTGTATTGGTTAAAGAATCCGACCTATATAACTGAAACCACATTTTATATGTCGGCTAAATTTTATAATGCAAAAACTGGTGATTTTATTAGAATGATGACAGAACCACAAGCTTCGTTACCCAACGAATTTAATTTTGATAAGTCAAAGTATTTCTATTATAAGGTGAATGTTGATTACGCCAATTTTGAATATGATGTTACAAATCTATTTAATGTTCGAGTTGGTACATCAACAAACCCCATAAAATGGTATGAATATATTAACCCATAATGGAATCTGAAAAGTATTATATTAAGATATCTCCAGGTGTATTAGAAAATGATATTGTTTCTGAAACATATGATGGTAACACATTCGGTGTTTACACCGGTATGACCCAAATATTAAGTGGGGGTACAAATGGGGATAGTATATTGACGGGTTTAACTATACCCGTGTTGTTTAAGGATTCATTTAATGATTTGGGTTATTACACGCCATTTGATGGTTTTATTTTACAAAAAGAAGTTGTTAATAATTTCTTATATTCAGCCGATACCTCAAACAATTATACCATTTATGTGTATAATACCTCGGATACTGAATTTAAAAGTTTCTTACAGTTAAGTAATTATCTTTTAAATTGGGGGGACGGGTCACCAGTTCAAATTATTAACGAAACGTCACCATCATATTTAAGTCACACATATACTTTTGCGTCTGATTTTACAATCACACTAACTCAAACAAATCCATGGGGTACTACACAAGTATCTAAAACAATTACAGTTCCATATACTGACGCTGCTATTCCAAACCCATTTGGTGAAATAACTTTTACACCTCAAGGTGGAAGTTGGGCGGGAACTCCTTTAAGTTATGATTATATTTTTACGGGTGATTCTGAAAATGTTGCGAGTAGTCAAGCGTCAAGTACATGGACATCAGTACCATTTACAGTTAGTGGATATACAACATCTCAAATTAAAGATTTACAACAATATGGTTCTATAAAATATGCGGTAAATGTTCCCATAATTAAAAATGCTCAGGTTTTTGGTTTAATTAATGAGATGACACCTGAATATACTGCATACACAATCAATAATATTGACTACTATGATTATGTGGATGGAACTACAGTTTTCTTTGTTTTATCATCAGGATTAACCGAAAATGAACTGGTTACGAGTGGAATTACAAAACAAGAAGTATTATTAGATTTTGTTTCCTCGCCAGAAATACAATCACAAATATTTATTGATAGAGGAAAACTTTCAGCATATGAAGCATTACAAAGATTGGGAGAAGTTGATAACATTGGAGACCTTGTCCGTTATGGGTATGGTTTCTTTAAAATAAACAAAACATAAGACAATGGCATTAGGAAGTTACGGTATTACAAGACCAGCCGATATGTCCCCAGAGGACGTAGAAATTTTATTAGTTTACACTCCGAGTAGAGATGTGACTGAAAATTTTGTGTTAAAAAAATTGGATGCGGCATCCATATTAACACCTTATTTTAATAACAACAATACAGGAGGAAGTATAAATGAAATTTTAGGTGGATTATATAATCTAAAATTACCTGCAAGTGAATTCAATCAACTTGGAATATATACACTTTATATTCGTCCTGCTGAAATTAGAACTACAATTACAGATTGTGGTGTTTTATCTGCTCTTCCAAATGTTAAAGGTATCATTGTCGACCTAAATAATGTTGACCCGATTTATAGAAATAAATTTGTTAACCAAGGGTTAGTTGGGTTTAGAGTTGAATACTTAAATAATGATGGTACAAAAATTCCTAATTTCTTTAGAATTATTACTTCTTCTTTTTATTGTGAGCCTGTTGTTACAAATTTGGTAAACTCATCACAAAAAAGTATTAGATATAGGTATGTAGAAAATGGAAGTAATTTATTGTTCTGTACACTTTCACCATCAAGTGCTCCTTCTAATAGACCATCTGCAACACCATTTATCGGACAACCTAACCAAAATATCATAATCACCAACACATACTTTAATCCAATTACGATGGATATTGAAATGGCTGAACATGATATTGACACATTGGCAATCGCTCTTTACGGTAACCAAACTAAGAGTATTGAAGATGGTATCTACACATTATATGATAGTGATAATAACATCTACAGACAATACAACTTGTTCGAGGTTCGTGATGAGTTTAACAACTTGTTGTATGAAGTTCGTCAAGATAGAGGTGACAATATCGATTTCAGTAAAAATTTCAATAGTGTAGTATCGTAATGGCAAGTAATAAATTTAGATATCCACCAGCACCACCGTCAGGAGACCAAACGTTCTCACCTGACTTAGTCGGCTTGCAATTAGTAACGGGTGGGGGTCTAACGCAAGGTAATTTTGAATTCACAACATCTATAGTTGAAAAAGTTAATAGAACTTTTGATGTTGGAGTTTTTTCTGACCCAATTACTTTAGAAACTTTAGATTTAGATAATGTTGCTCAGGCGAGGGCAATTTTAGCAAAACAATATCGAGTTTATCCAAACTATGACATTTCGGTTGTAACAAACTTTTCATTATATGGTTCATTACAAAAAAGATTTCAAGTATCGATAACAAAAATTATTAATTTTTTTCCTGCGGCATTAGAAGTAGATAAAACGTATTATGATTTTACAACAGGGAATACTGCTACAAATATCTCATACGACCCAATTGAAGATGAAACTACTTTTGATATTGATGTCGCTCGTATAAAAAACCCGTTTGATATTGATTATACGGTTAATGCTGATAGAAATTTATCTGTAAGACCATACAATCACAGTCCTTTAAGAAACTTTACAAATGAATATCTAAAATATGCCTTATTCGTTTCAACAGGTGAAACTGAATATAAAATAGTTGATATTACACCGACAAATTCATCATCTTCAGGTAATTTACAAATTGTTGTAAAAGGTAATCCATTTAATGGAGCAACCTCTACTGAATCATTACTTATTAGACCTAATAATTTTTATGTTGAAGTTGCTTTTGATGAACCTTTTGATGAAGTTGAAGATTTTTTATTAAACAGATTAATTAGACCAAAATATACTGCGGTTTTCAAATACCCAAGAGAAAGTGAAAATGGTCAATTTTATATTGCCAATGAATCGGTTACTTGGAGTTTAGATGGTAGATGGAATTTAGATATCCGTACAATTAATTTTGATACGTATTTAAATAACCTAAGTCAAATTGCGGAGTCAATTGATAATTGGAAAACAAATCTTATTAGTAGATTTTTAATCACAGGGGCATTTAAAGATTTTGATACCGATGACCAAAGAGTTGAAAAAGTAATTCAAGTTTATGGTAGAAGTTACGATGAAACTAAAAAATTCATCGATGCTTTGGCTTATATGACATCGGTAAATTACAATCCTGGAAATGATATTCCGTCACAATTATTACAAAATTTAGCATTAACATTAGGATATAATCCTAATATATCTCCAATTACTAATGATAACTTTTTAGAGTCGGTATTTGGAACGAAGAATGATTCAATTTACCCTGGTTATACTCGTGATATGACACCGAGTGAATTGAATTATGATTTTTATAAAAAAATAATTCTAAATGCTGGTTTCTTATTTAGGTCAAAAGGTACAAGAAAATCTATTGAAGCGGTATTGAGAATGGTTGGTGCACCACAAGCATTAGTTGAATTTAATGAAACAATTTATCTTGCGGATGGACCAATTAATATGAGTGTATTTGATGACCAATTCTCTCAATTAACTGGTGGTACATATAGTGATATAGTTCCGGTACTCGACCCAAATAATGTCTATAAGATACAAGGTACTCAATACACTGGAACAACAACAACTGCCAACATTTATAATATAAATCTTAATAGGTTAAACTACCCTGTAGATGAATATGGATACCCAAAGGCACCTATTAATACTGTTGATATGTTCTTTGAAAAGGGTTCAGGTTGGTTTGAACAAACACCTAAACATAGGGCACCTCAAGAGGTTGATATCACAGCATCGGTATTTACAGGTTCAAACCCTAACTTCCAAACAGTTTTAGAACCATACTCTTACGGTCAAAAATATTTTGATGTATTTAGAAAATTCCCATATATGACTGTTGGGTTTGATTTAACAAGAGTATATGACAATTTAAAATCTTGGAGTGTAGAAACGACAGGATTAAGAAGGAGTACTGGAGCTTACAATGCTTATTATAGGGTTGAAGATGAGAAATTAGTATTAAACGCTAAGAATATTGATTTATTTTTAAACGTAGGTCAAGGATTAACTTACGATGTTTGGGTAATGTCTAATAGATTAAATTATCCGATACCTTCAACAGGTTTGACAACAGGACAGGGTGGGATTGATAATACCGTAATTCAACCAAATCCAAAACAAAAAACATTCTTTGAATTTGCTCAAACTTTCTATCATAATATGATTAATGTTAGAAACCGTCAAACCATTACCGATGGAAAAACTGGTGGTTACCCAACATTACAAAAAGTTTATTGGGATTATCTACAATCTCAACAGGCAATCAATGTTCCATCTAATCAATACACATATCAAAAGATGATTGATTTCACTTTAGGTATTGGTGATTATTGGATTCGATTTGTTGAACAAATGATACCGGCATCTACCATATGGATGGGGGGTATGAAGATGGAGAACTCTGCATTCCACAGACAAAAAGTTGTTTGGAGAAGACAGAGAGGTTGTGAAATAGTTCCAATTCCTTGTGTACCATGTTCAGTCACTGGACAATTATTTGGATACGATTGTGTTGACCAATATGTTGAATGCTCAATTAATCCTACAATAGGGTTTAGCCAAATTTTATATAATCAAATAGTTTCTTGTGTAGAATCTAGTGGATATACCACAAGTCAATGTGATTTATATTCTGTAACATCTGATTGGTATGTTGATTTAAGATTAGATGGTAGTGTTCTAATACAAGAACAATTCTATACAGGGTACGGTGCATCAGATTACCCGACAAATAATCAATGGAAAAATGCTTTAAATGATAAGTTGTCTTATTTATTTGATAGTGGTTTAGATTACACTATAAATGGGAATATGTTAAAAGTATCAAGTTTAGCTTGCAATGGAGGATTTGAAGGTTCAACATTACAACTTAATGTTGGAATAAACGTAACGATACATTGTGGGTAATGTTATTTATATAATGAATTAATTGAATGGCGACTGTCACTAATAATATATGTTTAAGATGTTGTTCTAACACCTCAATTGTTGTTGGGGCTGACCCTACAAATGCGTTAATATGGCCTAGTGGGTGTGGAAGTTTACCTACCATGGGTACTATACTTACAGATAATAATGGTGTTTGTTGGGAGGTAACGTCAGCATGTTGTCACCCTGCGACTTGTGTATGTAACTATACTCACACATATACTGGCGGTTTACTTAGTGATTTTGGTTATACGGATTGTGCTGACTGTATATCGTCATCACCGATACAAAACAATTGTTCGGCTTCTATTGCAAGTTTGCCAACACCGACACCTACTCCAAGTGCAACTCTTACTGCTACACCAACGGTAACTCCAACTAAAACACCAACGGTAACTCAAACAGTAACATCTACGGCAACAACCCCACAGACCGCGGTTAATGTTATGAGTTGTTGTAATGGTAGTACAACTCAAGTTTTAATTTTAGGAAACTATTCTATAGGTCAAACAATATTAATTGGTGGTGAGTGCTATGAAATTTTAAGTGCATATGGTGGACCTGTTGGTGGTACTGCGTACAGTGTTACTGGTGATAACTGTTTATCGTGTTCATCTTCAAATCCATGCCCAACACCGACACCTACTCCAACACAAACTTTAACTAATACACCATCTACTTACATTTACTATGTAAAGGAATGTTGTACCCCATACACTGAAACCAAAATTCTTTCATCGACTGATTTATTTTTAAGTACGGGTAGTTTTTATTCGTTTGTTACTGGTAGTGGTGGACCTGAAGGTCCTATGGGTTGTCAGGAAATTTTAAGTGCATCGTCAACCTCAAATGTTTATATATGGGCGGTAGGTGATACTGCGGGTTGTGGTCCGTGGGGTAGTTGCTCGGAATGTATTTCAGAATGTGGTGAAACTCCATGTCCAACACCAACACCAACTCCTACGGTAACATCGACATCTACACCTACACCAACACCTACGTTAACAAGTACTTTACCCGTATCTACTCCAACTGCAACATTATGTGAATGTAAGTATTTGAATGTTGAAGTTACACAAGATGATTTAGATGATGCTACTGGTAATACAGACCCATTACAAGATGGTAAAGTATATCTAATTTACACTGCATGTGACAATAGCCTTACGTTTGAAGAATATGATACTGCGGGTACATATGAATTGTCAGTTTGCGCACTATCAACACAAATTGGAATTTTAACATATACATATTATTATAAAAACGATGTTGAAACGTATGGTACATCTCAATGGTCAGATAGCTTAATCTGTTGTTCAGGACCAACTCCTACACCAACACCAACAAGTACTTCAACTCCTACGTTGACATCAACTCCTACGTTGACATTAACTGCAGGTGAAACATCAACGCCAACACCTACATTAACTTCTACCTCTACACCAACTTTAACAAGTACTCCAACTCCTACGTTAACATCAACTGCGGGTGAAACACCAACGCCAACTCCTACATTAACTTCTACCTCTACACCAACTTTAACAAGTACCGCAACCCCCACTCTTACTAATAGTCAGACATTAACACCGACACCTACGGCAACACCTACTTTAACTGCAACTTTATCGAGTGAAGGTTTATCTTATGTATTTGCTGTAACAGGAACTTGTGATGATGTAAGTGGAGGGGTAATTGAAATTACACCTTATGGTGGTGTACCTCCATATTCATTAGAAAACACAACACCAGGTGGACTACCAACATACACTGATTTTATTGGTACTGTTAGTTATACAGGTCTAACTGCCGGAACATACATCTTTAGATTAAATGATTCATTAAGTCCAACAAACGAAGAACTTTATATTAATATCATTGTAGAAGGATGTTTAACTGCTGAGATTATAGAATACAGTGGAAATACTTGTGGAGGTGATAGTGATGGTACCTTAACAATTAGTGGTAGTAGTGAATCATTACCATATCAGATTGATTTATATTACGATACTGTATTGATTAGTAGTGGTAGTTACAGTCCAAACCCTGTTCAGTTTGATGGTTTAGCACCTGGTGAGTATTATGCTGTTGTTACTGATTTTGGGGGAGCTACAGCTCAAACATCTAATGTTGTTATTACTTCAGGTACATCAATAGATTTTGGATTTGATATTACAGACAATGCCAATTGTGGTGTAAATACGGGTTCTGTTAGTATAACAGGATTGACAGGAACCCCCCCATACACATACCTATGGAGTAACGGTGCAACTGGTGATACTATCACAGGGTTGACAAATATGTTGTATAGTGTTACGGTCACAGATTCTAATGGATGTACCGCAACCAAAAATGCTACGGTGGGTAATGCACCGTCAATGTCGTTACTTCCTGTTGTTGTAACTCAACCTTCTTGTCTTTCATCTGATGGTGAAGTTATTGTTACCATCTCAGGTGGAACGGCACCTTATTACTACTCAGGTAGTACGGGACAATCTCAATCGGGAGTAGGTTCAACAACATATACCTTTACAGGAATATCAGGAGGATTGTTCTCTTATTGTGTGACGGATGCCAATTTATGTCAAGTTTGTGGAAGTACTGAAGTAATTGGAGAAGGTGGTTTATCGACGGTAGATGTATCATCTTACTTAAATGCTTGTGGTACATTAGGTACAATTAACATCAACATTAATGGAACGGGAGCTCCATTTACATATAGTTTAAGTGGTAGTTCAGGATGGACAAATTCGGCAACACAATACGGTACATCTAAAACTTTTAGTGAATTAAGTGGTGATACCTACGAAGTAACAGTTTCAACATCAACAGGATGTGAATATAGTGAGATTGTTGTAATATCTGCAATCGAGAAATTCCCCCTAACTATTTCAACAACAGGAGCAACCTGTGGTCAGAGTATCGGAGCTGTTAACATTGAGGTTGGGGTAGGATATACCGGTGTATTAGATTATGTGTTAAGTAGTGGACAGAGTATCATTGATACGGCTCTGTCATCTTATACATTTACAAACCTTTCTACAGGAATTTATACTGTTACGGTTACAGACCAAGATGGATGTTCTAATGTACAAAATTTTGCCATCACAGGAACGACAGGTGTTACTGTGGTTCTTTTACCGACTGAGTGTATCGAGGGGGAGGATGCAAGCATCACTGCTCAGGTAATCTCAGGGACGGCACCTTACACATATTTGTGGAGTAACGGTGAAACTACTGAAAGTATTTTTGGGTTATCAGGTGGTACCTACACCGTAACCGTGGTGGACGATGAAGGTTGTTCAGGGACCACGTCAACAACTATCTCATGTACATCACAGGTTATCTCATGTTATCAGGTAACAAACATCTGTGAACAAGAATTTACAACCGTATTGGGTAAGAAGAGGGGTATGTATGAGATGTTGAATGAAGGATTTATCGATATTACAGGAGGAGACCCTGAATGTGAATTGATTACCGCTGAATTTGTATGTCAAATTGAATTGGTATGTGCGAGTGGTACAACCCAACAACAACAATCATTCTATACGGGTACGACATTGAGTGATGTACCATCAGACCAATTATGGGTTGACACTATTTCAGATTTATTAGATAATTGGACGGGAAGTACAATTAGTGGATATACAATTAATTTATTAGATAATACCGTAACAGTTTATTCAAACTGTGAGGGTGATAATGACCCATTATCTGATTGTAAATTGGTTATTAAATTAGTAATAAATTATTTAACGGATTGTATTAGTCCGATGATTACACCAACACCAACGGTAACATCAACTCCAACCAATACTCCAACATTAACGGCTTCGAGTACACCTACTCCAACACCTACAATGACACATACTTTGACAAGAACTCCAACACCTACTCCAACATTAACTAAAACTGAACAGATACAATATTTTTCAGTTAAAAAGATAAATGTTGGTGAACCTACATGTTCAACAACAGGTTCTTTAGTTAATGTTCATTTAAATGCTGGTAGTGGATTAACTATTAATGTGGGTGACTATGTAACTTTAGGTGGTGGTGGATATACAGGATGTTGGGAAGTTATATCTGTGGGTGGCTCACTATCTGCAACAAATATTACTGCAGTATTTAATAATTGTAACTGTAGTTAATAATTTAAAAGAAAAACAAAGTATTTATTATTAGTAATTGTTGGGACGGAATGTGAACTCTCGCGATAACTGAAACACATAAAAAAAATATTTTTTAGAGAAATATTGCCTATTTCTTAAATCCAAAACCAAGATTTAAGAAATCTAAAGTATTTATTATAAAAAAAATATAGATGGCTCAGATTATTGTTAGACTCACATTGGACACAAACGCTATTGGTCCATTCAGTATTTATACCGGCTCGACTTCGAACCCCCCTATCGCTACAGATAAAACTAGAGACCAATTGGTTGCTGGTGTACCTATTACGTTACCCGCTGAGCCTGATGGGACGACGTATTTGTTGATTATTGTTAATAATCAACCTGGGTGTGAGGATAACTTTGTGACTAAGAGTGTAACGGTATATGGTAATACTGATTACATCGATATTACAGCCGATTATACTGCAGGTTCTGTTGTTGCGAATTATACTGCGGTTGCACGATATGCTGCCGATGCTGACATTAAAATTTCTTTTGTCAATACATTAGGTGTCTCAACAGGGTCTCCTGTTGTGTTTAATCCTGAAATTACAATCTTAAGTGGTCAAACTACGGGTAGTGTGACATTAACTGACGGTACTCCATACTCAAATTTAGATGGTACTGCAACTTCATCGTCTTGGGGTTATGTGGTTACAGGTTCAACATCTTATGAATACGCTCCAACATTTAATTATGTATTCTCAGGTATTGTGACCCCGACACCAACACCAACGGCAACTGCTACTGCGACGCCAACACCAACTCAGACGTTAACTTCTACACCAGGAAGTTCGGCAACCCCAACTCCTACCGTAACAAGTACATCTACTCCAACATTAACGAGTACATCTACACCAACTTTAACTTCTACTGCGGGTGCTACTGCGACACCAACTCCAACACCTACATTGACGAGTACTCCAACATTAACGAGTACTTCAACACCAACATTGACATCTACGCCAACGTTGACAACAACGGCAGGACCAACAGCTACGGCTACAAATACTCCAACATTAACGAGTACTCCTACATCTACACCTACATCTACACCTACGTTGACATCGACTCCAACACCTACGTTGACATCGACTCCAACATTGACTTCAACTCCAACGTTGACGACAACGGCTGGACCAACTTCAACTGCAACACCAACTCAAACTTTAACAAGTACTCCAACATTAACGAGTACTTCAACACCTACGTTGACTTCAACACCAACGGTGACTTCAACACCAACTCAAACTTTAACGAGCACTCCAACATTAACGAGTACTTCAACACCAACGTTGACTTCAACACCAACTCTTACTTCGACATCAACACCTACGTTGACTTCGACTCCAACGGTTACTGCTACAAATACACAAACTTTAACAAGTACTCCAACATTAACAAGTACTTCAACTCCAACGTTGACATCGACTCCAACATTGACAACAACGGCCGGTCCAACTGCAACTGCAACACCGACTCAAACGTTAACAAGTACTCCAACTTTAACAAGTACTTCAACACCAACGTTGACTTCGACTCCAACAGTTACGGCGACAAACACACAAACTTTAACAAGTACTCCAACATTAACAAGTACTTCAACTCCGACATTGACTTCAACTCCAACGTTGACGGCTACGAATACACCTACGTTGTCAAATACACCAACGTTGACAGCTACGAATACACCTACGTTGTCAAATACACCAACGTTGACAGCTACGAATACACCTACGTTGACATCGACTCCAACAGTTACTGCTACAAATACACCAACAAGTACTTCAACGGCTACACCAGCAGCTACTCAAACTGCAACACCAACAAATACTCCAACCTTAACGAGTACTTCTACTCCTACATTAACAAGTACACCAACGTTGACATCAACACCAACGTTGACTGCTACGAATACACCTACTCCGTCTAATACTCCAACATTGACGGCTACTAATACGCCAACAGCGACATCAACTAATACTCCAACAGTAACGGTTACATCTACGTTGACATTAACACCTTCACCAGTTACACCAACACCTACGGTAACATCTACAACAACACCAACGGCAACACCAACACCAACGGTTGAGGCGGCACCACCAGCGTTGTTATTTATGGAATCATTCGCAGATGAAGCGTTCGTAGGTCCTGAAGCAACTGACTTAGGTACATACATGTTAAACGGAGCTCCATTCCCTGATACAGGTTGGTTTGGTTGGGCTTCAGGTCAAGAACCTCAATTACAAGACCCAGAAGTTGTTGCTAACTTCCTATATTGGATGGATTGGCCAGGTTTCTTAACTGGTACTGTAAACTCTCCTGGAGTAACATCAAGCGTGGTATCTCAAACTTCAACAGGTACGGACTTGTTTGGTATTGCAAATACTGCGTATGTATTCCAAACTATGGAAGTTCTTGCGGGTTCGTTCAATGCGAATGACCAAATCCAATTCGTATTCATGGTACCACATTACTTGATAAATGGTGGAACTCAACTTTACGGAACAATTGGATACGATTACACATCTAACGCAACAGGTGTATTAACTAACTTCACTACAACTAACAATTATAGAGTATATGATGTAACCTACTCAGGTCCAAACTGGTGGAATGGTACATATAGGGTATTCTCTAACATTGGTAATTTGTTGTTGACAATCCCACCAACCGGACAGCTAAATGATTACTACTTCAGAGGTGGTGCCTTAATTTAAAAGATAATAAATAAAAAACAAGAAAAATAACAAAAATGAGCGTTCCTTACAAAAATCCCACATCCAATACCATATTAACAGGTGTTAGCAGTGTATTACCATCAAACACATTTGGTACTAACTTTAGTGTATTCAATGTCGGTGGATATATGGAAGTATATTCACTTCAAGATTTAGAATATTCTACTTTTGGTGCAACAGGTAATATTCAAAACTCAGGAAATACAATTCCAATTCAATTTTACAAAAGACCATCGGCAGCGTTAAGTGATTATGTGACACTTTATAATGATGGTATTTCATCAGGTCGTAGACGACTTGGTATGTTAGTGTTTGTACAAGAAACACAACAAACATATCAATATACAATCGATAATTATGATGCGTTATGGGATGCTGCAGTTATTAATGGATGTGTAACAACTGGTAGTACAACATATACTGTAAGAAACAGAGTAAGTGGAACAGAAAGACCGGCTGGTCAAGCTCTTATATCAGCTTGGACAGGGTCAACAATTGAAGGTGTAAGTGGGGTTACAGCTTCAACTGCTCGTTGGAAAATTTTCTGGGGTACCGATTGGCAAGTAACGGGTGGTACTATTACATATAACTCAACAGGTGATTTAGCATTAGAAAGTAACTCAGGTAATACTGTAACAATCTCAGGTTTTAAAACAATCACTGGTGGAACATATAATAGTGAAACATCCACATTAACATTAACTAACAACTTAGCTGAGGACATTTCGGTTACTGGTTTTACAGGTGGAGGCTCAGGTTCATCAGGAACTTCTGGTACTTCAGGAACTTCTGGTACTTCAGGAAGTTCAGGTACTAGT
>Ga0222714_10000795_pt1 | contig 35825 bp, 60 predicted proteins | sample C33_3DmetaG_FD_165048 | JGI IMG/M metagenome (GOLD analysis project Ga0222714, IMG submission 165048) | Estuarine water microbial communities from San Francisco Bay, California, United States - C33_3D | ecosystem: Environmental > Aquatic > Marine > Unclassified | place: USA: California...
ACTTTCTTTTTAACGTCTTTAACGTCATCTGAATAAGCAATCGAAGCAAGTTTAGCGAACAATAATGATTTGTCTTTAAAAGAAAGGTCTGAAATTGCCATAACTAGTCTCCCAAAAATTAAGTAAACTTAAGTAAGACTATTTATCATTCATCATTTTCAATTGCTTTTTCTTTTAAATGCCATAGATAATCTGAAATAAAAATGATTAAGGCCAGAGCTAGAGGTTTAACGAACAGACCGAAAATAAAAGGTATGCCACAAAATAACATAAGTGACTTTAACATATATTTCGAATAGTCATTTACACGATCTGGCCTTATTGGTTTTATCATTTATTTCTTCGACGACCGCGACTTTCTTTCTAATTTTTTAATTCTGTCTTCTAGTTCATCAATTTTTTTGGTGATTTTTGGATACTTCTTTCTCCAAGAATCTTCTGGTTGTTCGAGCCAAGTCCATCCAAATTTAGCAACCAGTGTGTCTAAGAACTTATCTAACTGTGCATAAGCCCATAGACCCGCTTTGGTATCTTTGAAGTATGCCAAAAACGCAGCGCCTGCTAATGAACCTAGTATAGCTGTCCAGATCCACAATGTGTCACCGAATAATCTGTCGATCATATCCCACATAGGTTTACTCCTTAATTGTGACTATATTGAACCCATCCAGTCAATACATATTTAGTGTTACTAATCGGTGGATTACCTCGGTGTACATGCGTATAACCAGCAGGCCATACAATAAGTCTACCAGCTCTTGGAGATATTCTGCCAGGATAATAAAGAAATTCTGTCTCGCCTCCTTCATGTACATCATTTAAATATAACATAAAAACAGCACATCGATCATCATATGCTAGTCCCAGGTCTTCAGTATGCCAAACATGATATCCTTGACCAATGTGTGTTCTTTGATATTTTAAGTGTCGAATGGTTACTCCTGTTTCTGTCAAAATAGGATAACGAGCCGTGTAATCTTGCCAAACATAATTAAAAAATTGATCTAAAAAGAAATTAGCAGTACTAAAGGTTCTTCCCATATCTATTTCAAGAGGCGGTGCCATATCTCCTTCGCCAGTATCATTACGCATACGATCATCTATATTTTGCTGAAGTAAATTTTCTTGAAACATATTAAAATCGTCTTTCAAGTGTTTTGAAACACCGTCGTGTTGCTGACGATTCATACCAAGTCCGTGTCTTTCATATTCATCAAATTCTGTAATAGTTCTCCTGCAATCTTCAATCGACATAAAATCATCATATATTCCTATAAAATGATCCATTAAAGCAAGATTGTCTTTTTTACCCATTACAGTAAGATTTAAATTTTGTTCATCAAAAACAAGTTCTTTAACTTCTGATATTGTATAATCTTCTTCCATTTATTTCTTCCCAATAGATCGCCGTTTTTGTTTTTGCAATAATCTCTTAGCACGAAGACGCTCTTTAGCATCCTTCTGCTCTTTATATATCTGTGTTTTGGCTATCACTTTTGTTTCTCTACGGCGACTTCTTGCTGTCTTGTCTCTCATCATACGATCAGCAAGTGATTCTTTTTCAAATAAAGGTAAAGATTCTTCTAACAAGTTACATCTCCTTTATGTTCTACAACATGCCATCTTTTATGGCCACGACGATATTCTTCTGCTGCTTCTTCAGTATCAAATGTAAGAAGTTCACCATCTTTTTTTAGATAGTCTTTATCATAAAAGATACCTTCTTTTTCACCAATAAGATACATTATTTTATATTTCATTGTCAACACCCTTGATGTAGTATTTGAGCATCCCTATAAGCTTGCCAGTAAGCTTGCATATACTCTTCTTTTGCTATTTCTGCAAGTCTCATCTTACTACATTCAACCCACCTTCTAATGGTGGCGTTATTTCTATATTCTGGAGTTAAATCAAACCTGCCAACGACATATTCACAGGTTTCTTTTCTTTGTCCATGTGGTGATAGATATTTTTCCCATTCCGCCATTGTTGATTTCCTTTTCAGTTTAAGGAATTGAGTGCATCAGCAAACTCCATTCCTGCAAGAAATGCGGCCGCCATTAAAGAAAATATTACAATTGTAAGTTTCATCATCGCCTCATTTCTGAATATGTAGTCTTATCATGAATAACTATTTCACTATCAGTTTCAATCCAAAGTTTAGCGCCACATTTTCTTGGCTTGTCTGGACTATAAACCATCTTGCTAGGCCCAAGAATATCTACAGCACTGCCATACCAAGTTTGACCATTTTCTTCTACACGACACACAGGCAACGTTCTACCATGTTTGTCATTAGATTGTTTCAGATTTTTATTAATATGGATAATGGTCTTCGTCATCGCCTCATCTTTGAAATTGCTTCAGCGTCTTCTTCTGAAAACACTGGTACCATATTGGATTTATGCATCGTGGCAATACCAATAAGTTTACGCTTACCGCTGTATACGTTAGGTTCTTTCTTGGCACTACCAGGATGATAGAATTGGTCGGGGTGGAGGGATTTGAACCCCCGACCCTCTGGTCCCAAACCAGATGCGCTACCAAGCTGCGCTACACCCCTACATTTCGCACTAGTGTTTGTTTGACCAGTTACACCCATGCGTTTTAAAAACTTTGCGTGTTGAATATCGGATTGTATTTGGGCTTTAGTCTTGTTCTTGGGTTTTCTTTTTTTGTAATTCGTCGTGGTCATCCACGGCCCCACAAGATGCATTGACATTAATCCACTCCCATATTGTACCGATATCAAGATTATCGACGGCTTCAGAGAATCTAGGATCTCTTAACCATCTTTCGTATTCTAAATCAACAATCTTCATTTGTCAAGAAGGATTTTTCATCATTTCTTCGAATGCTCGAAAAAAACTAGAAGGATCGATTTCTTTGCGTTTGTCTCTATAGACGCAAAATGCCTGTACTTGTGGTTGTTTCAACATACTTTCTCGTGCAACCATACAAGAGTCCATTGTGTCATAGGTAGCTTGACTTAAAAGATTGCTACCTAGATATGTGATTAAAATAATAGTTTTCATTGAACCATCCTATGGGAAAGATATTCAGTGGCACTATGCCCTAGATCGTTATGGTCGCCAGTTATCTTAAAAGATATTCAGTGGCAGTATGCCCTAGACCATTTAATCTCCAGTTATCTCGCCTCAAAATTACTTAGAAGCGCGGATTAGGCGTTGAACATCGGCGTCTTTGTAGTCGCCAGTAGAAGCCCAATTACGAAACGCTGAACATTCGGTGTAGTTGGCAGCGCAAGTAGCTGCAAGAGGACAACCATCACAAGGAATGTCACGCTTGTTTTCAGGGGTCATTGTGTCGACCTCAACAGAAGCACGTTTGTATTCAAAACCTGTGAATTGGTATTCGGTATTCATTTCGATTCGCTTTCTTTCTTTCATCAATTTATGGTGCATCCTAACAAAAAAAGGACCATAAGTCAACAAAAAACGGCATTTATTTTAAAAATAAAATCCAACGAAATCAAAGATTTATAAATTTTTTTCAAAAAACATGCTTTTGTGGCATTTTTACAACACCTTATCAGGCTCTTTTCCGTTGGTTTTTCCAATGGAAATGATGCAGGCCAACCCATTTGCGAAGAATTCCACTACGGAAAACGAATCGGGTCCTTCGAAAACGGTGACGGCTATTGTATTATCTTCTGACAAACCTATTACATCTTTTTGCGATTCGCCAAATGTTTCTTCCAATTCTTTGATTACAAAATCAGCATTAGAACACATAATCGGTTTCATTGTATCTACAAATTCTGGTGGACCGTGATCGGCCTGTGCAATACATGGTAAAATCGCTAAAATAAAGGTTACCATTAAGATTCTGTGCAATTTTTTAACTCCTCATATCTTTTTCGTATTTCGATGAAGTTATGGATATGATCATCCCGTTTTTCAACGAAAACTTGTGGTTCTGACCCATCGACGGAAATTATGACCACTATTTGAGATACTGGAATTGTTGTCAGTTCTTCGTACATAACCGCATACGCGGATGTTTGCATAAAGTAATTTGAAATCCACTCTTTTCGTTTCATCTTTCTAGATGTTTTAAAATCTATAACAGATAATTTACCGTCAAATTCTGCCAAGCAATCTACTCTACCAGCTGTTTTCAAGTAGTTTGAGTATAGAGGTTCTTCTTGACAGTGTATATTATTTATGTGGGAGTCTAAAATATTTTGAATACATTTAAAGGAAAATATGTTAGTAGGCATCTGACCCTTTGCATAATCAGGATCATTGTTAAGATATCTTTCACAGATAAGATGTACAGACTCACCACGATTCGAAGCTTGTACTAAAATCTTATTTGCTTCTTCTTCGCCTATTCTTTCTCGCCACTGTTTAATACCTTCTTCTTTGTCCGAATCGGCAGATAAAACAGTAGTGACGGAAGGATACCATTCCCCTTTAGGAGATTGATAAAACCTTCCGCCATCTGCATATTTAACTGGCAAGTCTTTAAAGATTGCCTTTGGTGTATGATTAAAGATCAAAAGTCCATTCCAAGTTTGTGTCGTTCAATAATATAAGATTTAACAATTTGACTTCTTACAATGTCATCTTGTGTGAAGTCGATAAAGTCAAACTCTTTCATATTTTCTATGATTCGCATAAAATCACGCAAACCACTATACTCTTTTTTTCGTTCACTTGTCAAGTCATCCTGGTTAATATCACCAGAAAAGACTATCTTACAGTTCTCGCCAATGCGTGTCATGATACTGTGTAATTCCATAGAATTCATGTTCTGCATTTCATCTACGATTACAATACAATCATCTAAAGTAATACCTCGAATAAAAGATGTAGAAATAAACTCTAATATGTTTTTTGTTTTTAAAACATCATAGGCATCACCACGACCATACAACTTATTACATATGTCATAATATGGTGTTTCGTATATCTTTGTCTTTTCTTTTGCATTACCTGGTAGAAATCCCATATCTCTTGAAGGAACTACCGATCTTACGATGTATACTTTTTTATATAAATTTACTTTTTGAATCAAGTCTAATGCGAGATATAAAGCTATAAATGTTTTTCCTGTGCCAGCAAATCCGTGGAGAAACAAATTATATCCTTCATCGAAGGATTCAAAAGCATCAATTTGTGCTTGTGTTAAAGGTTGTATTTTTTTTAATTTAAAATTGTTTGACTGTATGTTACCCGATTTGTCTATTACCCTTTCTTGGCGAAGTATTCTTTTTTGTTTTTTTGTTAGTCGTTCGGGGCTGGCAAGCATGTTGTCTCCTATTTCGTTTCTATAGTGGACCCCCTGTTTGCTTTCTTGATGCCATTTAAAACATCATTAAATCCATTATCAATTCTACCAGTCACAGAGCCGACACCAGAAACAATCATGGGAGCAGAAGGAATTATACGAAGTTGTCCCTTCTTCTCTAGTTGTTTAACTTCTTCGTATTTCATAAGAACATCTGAAACGGTACCTTTGTTTTTACCTTTCAGATATTCAACCGTGTAAGTTGGCATGATTAATGACTATCTCTTTCTTGAATTTGTTCATACATAGCGCGCTGTTTAGTTTCACGCTTCTGTTGAATCTGTTCATCTTTATTATATTTTCTATACTTTTTCTTCCTACGACTATTTTTGTCGTTGTACCCACCGTCGTCCCAGTAATTCTTTTCCTGGCGATATGTCTTGCCCATGGCTAAACACTTTTCTCCTGTTTTTTGATTGTAATAAGATTAGGAAAGGCTTCGTTAATCGTATCTGCTGTAAGACCTTTAATTTTCTTCTTGTCTTTCATATCAATAAGAAGTAGTGCATCGTCTTTATTGACAAGTTCTAAAAGTTCAATAAACAATTGTTCACGCTTCATAGGAAGAACAGGAGTACCCATGCCTTCATAGAAGTACGGAATGCGCTTTGTGTTGGTGTAAAGCATACCATGATCGTCTACTTGAGAAGATGGTGTGTAAGGAGGACTGCCTTCTGGTAATAGACATTTAAGAGTTGGATCATACATTGCCTTTAAAACAGTCTTAAGTGCTCGTACATCGTGTTTCTTTAACCAAGATACCTTTTCGGACTTGGATTTCATTTTGGAAGCTTTGTTTAAAACTTCTGATATTGAAAGTTCCATGATTAAAATTCACCTATATTTTCTAACAGATTTTTCAGTTTGTTGTTCATAAAGAAGTTCATTAGATTGGATCTGCTGATCTTCTTTTCTTCGTTATATTTATCAATAACCTGTTCTTTGATTTTAACAGGAATTTTTGATAAATCAATCAACGCTTCGTTTCTTGTGTATCCGCGAATCGTTTCAGGATCGACCGATCCATTCTTCATGAATTCATCGATTCTTTTTTGCGTCAAAGGTTTTTGTCGTTTTGACATAACAAAAACATCATCAGCACTTAACATATTAGGCACACCGTCGCCGATATCTCCTTTCATAATATGAACCTTGAGATAGTCCGAAGGATTGTCATGACGTATCCACTTCTTACGAATAGGATCAAACTGACTTACATTTGCGTAGGTGTGTAATTGAATATAGTCTTTATCAGCTGATAGAATTAAAATCTTATCATCAGGATCATCAGATGTTAACATCTTACCTTCGATATGACAAATCGTGCCGATGATATCATCAGCCTCTGCTGTATCAATCTGAATTACTTTGTAGGGAAAGAATTCTTTTAGTTCGTCACGAATCTTGTTTAGTACTCGGAATATTTCATTCCAATCAAGTTCTGACTTTTCACGATTCTTCTTACGACTGGCTTTATAATAAGGAAATACTTCCTTACGCCAGTAGTTCTTATCATCACAACAAATAACAAGCTCACCAAAATCTTTTTTGAACTTGTTTCTATAGTTTCGAATCGAGTTTAGAACCATGTGACGAATTAGATTTTCGTCTAATTCGATGTTGTGATGGTTACCAATCTGAGCCATCAAATTGGATATCATCACTTGGTTTAAATCAATAAGTATCATTGCATTACTTTCATAATCATTTTATTTTTTATACCATAACACATTTGTGGATAATTGTCAAGAGTTTTTTATTGCCTCTAAAAATCCACACCACTCATTCCTTCGATTCGCCCAATTATAATAGGCATCAGCATATGTCTTCTGTGCTCGTCCATTAAATGTTCTTTGACGAATCGTTTGAATTGCGTACACCAAATTGTTGTAAAAAACATCAGCGTGTTTATTCATATCTTCTGTCCATTGATACATCTGTGTCATACCAGCACTGGTTTCTGGTAGTGCAGCATAGTTTGGATGTACGCATAAACAACCAGCAGACATGGCCTCCATTAATGAGATACAAGAGGTTTCTTGCCAGATAGACGGATATGCAAAGATGTGAGAAACACCTAGTGCTAATCTAACTTCATCATTTGGCACTGAGCCATAATAGTTAACTTGTGGGTGTTCACGAAGTTTGTCGAATAATTCTTTATACGGTTCGTCTCTTTGCTCCCATCCATAGATTTTAAAAGAACTATAAACATCCAATTGAACTTTATCATCAGTCTTCGCAATAGCATCGAACACTGCATAAAGAACATTTAGACCTCGATGCGGTGTCGTATGATAAATTATTTTGATAACATTATCATTTTTACCAATTTCACTAATAGGATTGATTGCATTTTTCAAAACAACCGAATGTGAATATGGTACGCCTAGATATGCGTTATACATCTGGAGTTGCCAGTTAGAAACAAATACGAGTTTATCATACTTCTTCCAACCACCATCTTTTAGATGTTGTACTTCTGGATCGCCTGGCAAATCATGTAGTACTAAAACTTTTTTCAAATCATTCCGTAGTTCTCTTGGCCTAGAATGAATAATCTGCACACCTTCAAGTAAATCTTGTGGAATAAGTTCGTGCATTCTTGTTGCCATGAGCTCAGTGCCGCCCATGGCATTTTGATTTGTTTCGTTACGAATTAATTCGCCGTTTGTTATTTCCATTTTAGCATACCGCAACCGCTTTAATTGAATCAATACGGAAAGAACGCCACGCTTCCTTTTCCATATCCCACACAGGTAAGACTTCTGTGTTAATCTTTTTGGTTTCTGTTGATTCGGTTTGACGTGCCTGACTAGGGATATGTTCATCCATAAGAGTGCAGGTCATCAGTCGTTCTGAACCATCAGCCTTAGTAAACACAACTTGAATTATATTGTTTCTCGCCAAGAGCGAGATATCTTCACGATTATTCATACTTTTATTACTCCATTCTCTAGTAGAATCATTTCTATGTACTCTTTTGCCTGGACTGCCCCAGCGCCAAGGTTTACGATATACTGAAAGCCGTAAACATTCATCACAAATACACTCGTTTGGAAACTCTTGGTTAGCACCTCTTCCAAAAGGATAGACGAACGGTTTATCATTCGTCAATATCTTTGAAAAAAGAGTTTCAAAACTTTTCATTCATCGCCATCCCCTGCTTTGGCATTCATGAGATAACGTTTTGGACTACCCCAAAGTTCATTTGCTGACACACGCATAAAAGGACGATTCGTTTTCTTAGCCGTATTTTCTACAACCAGTACAACATTCTTTCCTGCACGCCAGGCTCTCAATTGATTAATTCGCCTTGCAAGTGTATTTTCCATATACTCTCGACGACGTTCTTTTGTAATCGCTCTATTGGTGCCAACTTCTCCTTTAGAGACATACTTATTACCTTTACTCTTTTTGCCTTTTGCCATATTATATTCCTCCGTTAATCATGCCAACCATAAACAAAAATACTATCCATTCTTCCTCTGGACGCTCTTTTGTAATTTAGTTTTTCTAAAAAAGAAGCCCCTCGATTCGCTTCTGTTACAACAACTGGTTTAAACTTTCTTATTGTTTCAACAGCGCCTTCTAGGGCTTTCTCTTCATATCCCTCTATATCTAGGTGTATCAAATCACAGTGTTCTAAAGTCATATCATCAATACGATACATTTGTACATCGCCTGGTGCATCTTTGATTTTATGTGTACCTACATTATTTTTGTTGGTATTTTGAATAGTAAACTTTTCTGTTGTATTACCCAAACCACCTTTGGTCTTTACATAACCATCACCAACACAATTTCTATCTAAACAATAAAAGTTCAATTCGTCTGGTTCGAACGTGTAAACCTTTTCAAAATAATTTTTATAGAAACGAGCGTACATACCACAGTTACCGCCAGCCTGTATCACCGCTTTAAATTGTTTTACATGATCCATAAACAAATGATGATCGGCGATCCAATCAAACAAAGGTCCGTCTCTTTCATTACCAAAAGCACCACTATCACTAGTGACCCAGAGTAATTCATCAACGCCTTCATGGCCACATTTTCGATATGATGTAAGTTCTTCAAAATTCATTTTTATTTTACCTTGTTTGTTTCGAATATCCACAGTTTATGCAGAACATAAAACCATACGCCATTGATGCAAGGCTCTATAATTGCGTCTACTGCTGCTAATGTAAACTCTGCACCTGTAATTAAATTGTTGCAGATCATGGCAATGATAATGTGTCCTATGGTGTAAACAATCGCAAGTAGAACACTACTACCACCTATAATGCGTTTGAGAAGTCTGAATATACCAAGTCTGAATTCACTCACTTCTCGATTCCTTCTAATCGCCTATCGACGATGTATTTTTGAATATCAACGACATTTTCTTCCTCAATAATTCCTATAATAATATTTGTTACTTGTATATCCATTTGAATATACTGCATTTTCTCTTGTAACTCAAGAAGTTTTTCCTGATAATAAGCCAATTCTTTCTGTTTACGTTTTCTAACGTTCAGAAGTTCTTCTAACACCAGAATTTTGTGGTCGTCTGTCATTGTTTATAAAAAATATGCCTTCCTATTTTCGTAGTGCGTTTTAAAGTATTACTCCATTTTGGATTAACATAGTCTGCATGATACCACATTGCACCCTTTGAAGGATCGTCTGCTCTTTCTGTGCCATACTCATTCAAAACACGCCTAGCGATTTCAAAACAATCGTCATATGCATCTAAGTCAAATACTTCATCGCTTTTACCATCGCAATACCAAGAAAACTGGCACATGTTTTTAATAGGCACCTGTCTGTATTTATCTTTCCAATGCGGACGGTGAGGACCTTCAAAAACAACATCACATACAGTATTAGGAAATTTTGAACTTTTTACACGGTTCAATACCACATAAGACACCGCTATTTTTCCTCTGAGAGGTTCAGATACCGCTTCATGATATATGTTAAGAGCCAAACAATGAATGTCTTCTTTCGAAGAAGTATCAGAACCATAGACGTTGACGCCGGCTAAGAAGCCGACGCCAAGACATATGATTGTAGAGATAAGAAGCCGCATTAAGCGGCCTCTGCATATTCAACGGCTTTCTTCAAAGAATCTACTTTCTTTTTCTGATTAGCGCCAAACCATGCGCTCTGCATACGAGTATCATTTGAACGACCTGCAACATGATCAGTGAAGTAGGTTACAGCATTGTATGCCTGCCACCAAGTGCCTTCACCATACTGAGCGCCAGGTTGTGTGCTCATCAGTTCACGAACCGTTTCGCCTGTGCGGCTAAGATCGCCAGCAGCACTCTTCTTAGTACCAAACAATTCAGTCAAATACTCGTCAAGTGACTTAGCAGTGTACCGTTTCGAACCAAGAAACTTTGCCATTCCACGATATTGATCCAGTTTGCTATGAGCAATACCGAGAGTTGCTTTCACGCTTTCAGCATCGAATGCTTTACGATGGTTCAAACGAACTGCATTGTCAGCCGTTTTGCCAAGTGACAGTGTAAGAGTGTTGTTGCAAACGACTCGAATAGGAGTGAAACGAACATCTATGCTCTTACCATACTGGTGAGGATTGGAGAACAGAAGATAAGACTCTACTGTGTCGCCGTTAAACAAAGTGAAGTTGTCTTCGACCTTTGCAAGAGCCCAAATAATCTGACCGTCTTTCAGTGAACCAGCAGTATGCATCTTCATGTTACCTGCTTCGACAAATTCATGGAAGAATTCAAATGCTTCTGAGTTCTGTACGGGGTTCCAGTTAGCACCAACCTGTGTCAGTACCTTACCGTCAATGTCACGCACAAGTGCTTTCTGACCAGTTGGGATCTTTTCGCCGTTAAACTCTACAAACGAATCGAGTTCTTCGACTCGCCAGTCAAGACCAGCAAGTGCCATCATGTCCATGGCAGAAGTGTCTTCAGGTACTTGGACACCAAGACCATGCCACGGTACTTCACCAACATATGCAAGTTGTGCTTGGCCGTTTACGATTTCAAGTTCATGTGCCATTAGTTATCTCCTTTGGCGTTTCATCATTAATCAATATATGGATCTTACGATATTTTGAAAACAAAGTCAATAATTTTTTGAAAAAATTATGCTTCGTACCAATAAGTTTCTGTTTCGCGTACCAGGTGTTCAGCTCCATCATACTCATCTATGACAAATCTTTCTCCTTTATTAACCCATTCCACAAACAGGTCCTTTGCACCGCCAGTAACTAACCAATCGTTGTCTTTGTATTTTTCTGTAACGAAGGCCTCAATCTCGTCCTCACGATCTTCCAGAACCATCTTTACAACATCAGCGTCAAACAACAGTGCTTCTGCCAACTCTTCATCGACAGTATTCCAGGTACTCCACCCAGCACCGTAACCAGCACTCACCAGAACAGCAATCTTGCCGTCTTCACGAACATATTTTTCAACCATGGTTATATCACCTTTTGTTTTTAAAGAGAGATTCGACGCGCAAACGCCACTCTACGAATTCTTTAAATCCTTCGTCGGTTGGAGTAGTATTGGACTCAGTGCAAAACTCTATGTAAAACTCTCTGTACATTTCGGTATTCATATTACTGACTCCTCTACGATTTCGTAATCATATTCCCACCACTTATCATTGTCTTTTCTATCGAGCTCTTCGATAAATGCTACTGCTTTTTCTTCTGAGGAAAAAAGCTGTGAAAGTTGATAAGTGTTTTGAAATTTGAGATTGGTGCAGTTGATTCGGTATACTTTCATTTCTTTTCTTTCTCGATTCGTTTTCATATTATAAGGATATTCGTTTTGAAAAGAAAAGTCAAGCATTTTTTTTAAAAAAATTTAATTTTTTTTCGATAAGAAAATCAATAACTTATCCGGTAGGCAGGTCTAGATCACCTAAAAATTGGCCTATAATTTCGTCTGGATCTTCTATGTCTAACACTTCTTCCGCTATTAACTGAAGAGGATGGTCTAGTCCATAGGTTCGCATAATCATCGACTTAAGCGATTCGACACAGAACATAATATCATTTGCGTTTGGATTGGTTTCGAAATCAATACCAATATCATCTAGGTTTTGAATGATGTTATAGACGATGTTCATTGATAAATCGATAACCACCTTCATTTGATCGTCACGCAAATTGTTTCGAAGCTCTTCGACCGATTGAGGAGGCCTTCGAATATTAGACTTAGGAAACGCAACGATATTATCCGTCTTATCCAATACAATCTTCTGAGTAGGTTTGTTTTCGTCTTCCGGTGTAAAAGTGATTTCGTCCATATCTACTTTATCGCTTTCAGAATAATACAGTCTGTATTGATTCTACCTGGTAAGTTGTTAGAAGATTTTGTACTTAATTCATTGAATAGTTTTTCAATACTCTTAGGTGTTTTCTTCATAATGTCTTTAAGAAATTCTTCTGGTTTTCTCAGTTTCTTTTTCATAGACATTTCAGGATTAAAGTTCTGAAGAGTAGTGCCTTTCAGTGCAAGTCCTGATTCAGAAACATAAATTATGAATTCTTTATATCTAGTATTAAAGACATACAGATAACTAGCATCAATTATATTTATAGGATCAATACTAGCTAATTTGTATTCTGAATCTTCCTTCTTGTATTTGATATTCTTAATTTGTTTATCTTTCGTCATAGGACGAGGTGTGCGTTTCTTACGAGTAGCCTTCTTTGTATTTTCATACAAATCAAGTTCAGATAGAAGGTGATCGAAGAAAGCGATAAACAACTTAATTTGTGTCTTAGTAAGATGTGAGTACCCTTCCAACAAATCTGAAGGACAGTCCTTCTTCGTAAGAGTAACAAACTCTTCACGCATAGGAGCATAGTATTCACGAATAGGTTTGATATGCACCTGTGCTACATTGTTCGATTTTAGATATTCGAAGACTTTAGGAAGCGTCTTCGATGGTTGTTCATCTATCCATTCCTCTAACTGTGCAACGATATCCGCTAACTGTTCACGCATACGGTCTTGTATCGAAGGACGATAAGATTGTTTCTTTTCCTCCTTCTTTTTTGCCTTTTTGGCAGTTTGTTTGCCGCGTTGAATAAGTTCTTGAAAACAATTTTCCATCCATTCGACGGTCTCTTCAGGTGCTTTCTCTGGACCGTTTTTGTCCCAATAACAGTAAGCAGCAATATGATTCTTAGACCAACGCCAGATTTCATTCTTCATAATGGCAGCATAATCCGTTCGACTCTTGTTCGCTTTAAGCCAGTCGTTAATTATCTTCTGTACTTCTTTAGATTCGACTTCTAAATAAAATGATTGGACATACTTTCGATATCCTTCTTTCATCGAAATTTGAGAAGCATTGCCTTTCTTAAGGCGGTCATATGCCTTCTTCTTACGGCGAATCTTTACGCTGAGAGCCATTACATTACTCCATTAAATTAATTTAATCCATCCTAGGATAAAAAAATCCTTTTGTCAAGATGTTTTTAAAATTTTTTTGTATAAATAGAAAGGGTGCGTGTAATGTGTTTTCATAACATAAGAGGCAAGGGTTGAGAAAAATAAATTCACCAGGAAAAGTCGAGGTTGCGGAAAGTCCGCCAGTGGGGTTCTGCTCGACAACACGGTCCAAGTAAAAAGCCGCTCTTCGAAGCGGCTTTTTTATTCTTCCCAAACATATTCACTGTCTTCTGTATAATCGTATACGACATTGTTGTTTTCATAACTAAAAAAGGCAGGAGTTTTTCCTTGAAATCCACTGCCTAAGTTTAACTTGCGGCAGGTTTGTTCTGCCTTATCCCTAGATGAATATCTTGTTATTTTTAACTCATTGTTTTCTATAATATAGAAACCATCATCTTCTTCTGACACTTTATATGACATTATTGAAATCCTTGCCAAAGACTGTTCTTGTTAAATTTCTTTGGTAACTTGGCATCTAGTTCTTCTTCATCCCATCGTTCACCAAAATTGCTTTTACTCATAACAGGTGTGTCATCAACAAGACCATCTTGTGCAGAGGCTTCGACATTATAGAATCTCATTTTGGCTCTATCGATACCTATAACGAATCGTTTGTGCATGTTTGGATCTGCCCATCGATTCTTTAACTGTTTGACCATGATTTGGTTTAGTGACTCTAGTTCTTCTGTAGAAATAAGAGCAAACATAAAATCGGCTGTTGCAGGTAGACCAAACGACTCTGAGGTATCTTCAAGACCAACATCTGAGTTAGTATAACCAGACCGAGTTGTTTGAGTAGCAGAAACGATTGGTACATTGAACTCTACGGCAAGGCCACGAAGTTCTTCAGCAATCGCTTTTACATATGTATAAGAATTTACATTTTGACCATTGCGTAAACGACTCGACATACAGATGTTTAGATAGTCGATATAGATGATATCTGGAACAAAATTCTTTTTGATCTTTAATTCATCGATAAGGTGTCGAAAGTGACCACTGCCAGCAGATGCAGTAGGATATTCTTTGATAATTAGTTTACTTGGCGTTTTATCTTTTAACCTTGAAACTCTACGCTCAAAGATATCTTTAGGCATCATGTTTACTTCGTCGATAGAAGCATCTAATAGATTTGCATCGATTCGTTCAGCGATTCGTTCTTCTGCCATTTCCATGGTAATGTACAATACATTCTTACCATGCATTAGATTTGTCGCAGCGAAGTGACACATAGCCAGAGACTTACCGACGCCTGTGCCTGCGAGAACAATATTCAAAGACTTCTTAGGCAGGCCACCTTTTGTAATTGTGTTTAACAGTTCAATATCAAAAGGAAGTCTTTCTTCTTTCTTATGATAAAATTCATATCGTTCATTCGTATTTTCTAGAAAGTCATGGCCAATATTATTATCAAAAGAAACACCAAGTGCATCAGACAAAATCTTTGGAATTGCACCCTTATCATTGTTCTTATCTTTATTATCAAGAATAACAATAGAACTACGAATCGCATTGTAAACAGCACGATCTTGACAAAACTTTTCGGTATTGTCGATCATCCAGTTTAAGCTATTGCTTTCGTTATAATTTAGGTCGTTGATTTTATCATTGATGGTTTTAAACTGTTCTTCAGTAAGATTTCTTTTTTCTTCGATAGAGAATCGAACAGCATCTTTTGTTGGTATTTCGTTATAGGTTTTAATATACTCATCTATAACTTTGTAGATATTTTTACTTTCAAAACTTTCAAAATAATCTTCTTTTAAAAACGGTATTACTTTCCTTGTGTATTCTTCATTGTATAAAAGTCCTCCTAGAATGAGGGGTTCAATCATTTATTTCCTCCTCGTCTGCAATCATTTTAACATCACCAACTGAATACTTGTGTTTTAGATAATCAACAAAGTCAGTTTCTTTAAACATAGTTAACCAGAAATCTTTATTACTTTGAATATCTTTAGCACGATACTTTTCTTCGCCATCGGCTCGTTGGTACCAACCATTACTTGGTTTTACAATATAACCTGATTCAAGTGCCGAGTCAAGAAGACCTGACCATTTATTAATGCCGCCTTCCCAAGTAACAGTAATAGGAATCTTTGACTTCTCTCTAACATAACGAGACTTTTCAACATTAATAATGAAGTGATAACCGGCAATATCTGCACCATCTTTTTCTTGTTGACGGCCAAGTATCCAAATAGTATCCGCAGAGTAATAGATGCCAGTGCCGCCACCAACAATGTCTTTAGGAAATAAACCAATCTCTTTGTAAGTATGATTGACTGCAATGAGTGGAATATCTTTAAGTGTAAGATGTGGTGTTATCATGCGGAAAAGTGACTTCATTGCCTTTGCACGAGACATGTCAGCAACTGACTTACCAGCTAGTGCGTCTTCAACTTCTTTCTTCGACGCAAGATTACCAATAGAATCGATAACAATACAGACACGGTCGCCCCTCTCAATTCCTTCTAGTTGTTTCATAATGTCAAACTTTAGTTCTTCAACATCAGTAATCGGCGTATGAACAACACGACTCATATCAACGCCAAAGGCGTCAAAGTAGTTCTGCGGTGTGCCGAACTCTGAGTCATAGAATAGAACTGCTCCGTCCTCATACTTATCTAGGTAGGCGGCCGCCATGATAAGAGAGAACGCCGTCTTGAAATGTTTAGACGGACCTGCAAGGACCGTGAGACCAGGAGTTAGACCGCCGTCAACACGACCTGAGAGAGCAACATTTAACATGGGGACTTGAGTAGGCACCATGTCTTTTTTACCATAAATGCGCGAGTTGGTAAGAGTGTCCGTCAACTTGACAGAACTATTCTTCACCAACTTATCTAATAGATTCGTTGACATATATCACCTCAGTGTTGATTAAAAAAATTACCATACTATACTTTGATCAGAAAGTAAAGAGATTTATTCGGTATAAACCGCATCCAATTTATCTCTAAATGATTCGATCTTTGATAGTCGTTCAGGCCAGTAAATGTAGTCTTTTTCTGGATTTGCTGCTAAATTGTTCAACAGTGGTTGAAACATATTATAGAGAGTATTAATCTTATTCTCTAGTGCTTCCTTCTCGGAAGTTGATAAAGTCGCGGCACTGGCAGCTTCTTCTTTCTCTGCCGCAAGTTGTTGTACAATGGCTAATTCTTGTTCTGTGACTGCGGAAAATCCAAAGTCAAAATCAAAGGAGTCTACTGTTGCCATTATTTTACCTTTTTTATTTTAAAAACATATTTATATGATTTACTATCTCAAAAGAGGCGGGGGATTAACCCCCGCCAAGTAGTTTACTCACTCAGGAGTGTCTGCTTACTTCCAAGTGGAATTTTACGAGCTTTCTTTTCTTCTGGAATTATATTCTCTAAATCAACTAGAAGCATTCCATTTTTAAGATCGGCTCCCTTTACTTCGATAGTATCAGCAAGATTAAACTTACGAGTGAAACCACGTTTTGCAACGCCACGATGTAGATAATCTATCTTTTCTTCTTTAGCGTTTGCAGTGATTGTAAGAGTGCTATCCTTATATGTAATGTCAATATCTTCTTCAGTAAAACCAGCTACTGCCATTTCGATAGTAAACTGATCTTCGGAATTACATAGGATATTAAATGGGGGATAATTGTCGACCGGTTTTGCGGCTCTCTCAAGTCTATTTACTAGACGATCAAAGCCAATGAAAAAGGGGTCGTTAAATGCGTGTGCAAATTGATGTACCATGAGTACCTCCTGTTTTAGCAAGGTTATAATAGTGAAGACCCTTTTGGCATCTTCACTATTATATATAGTGATTTTTTATTCAGTTTCAAGCCTGTCGATTAAAAAAATTCGCTTTTTCTTCTTCAGGTTCAAAATATTCTTTGATTGTATCAACTACAATATCATTTGCAAATGGTTTGCAGCTAAATACGTCGAAATAAGAATCGCCGCTGTCGTCGCAGAAATGGGCACAAATGTTTGATGTTTCAATAAGTTGGACCAATGTATATCCAGTCTTATCTTCGCTGCCAAAATGAACTACTTGTGGTTCACCGTATGCTACCATATCGATGTTCTTAACAAGTGCCTTGGCAAAGTTTCTGATATTGTCTGCGTTCTTGATTTTGTCTCGATTGCAGGATTTACAGTCTACAGTTAGATGATAACCCCACGACATTTTTTTACTCCTTTCTTCTTTTAGTGTTCTGAGAATATACATGTCCCAAGATTCTCCTGGAACATCTTTTGTGCCTATTGTTGGCCTTTTATCATAAACAAAATTACTCATTGAGAAGTTTAATTCCCAGAGCCCAATTTTCTGCGGCGTCTTCTACATAACGAATCGATTTGCCTGGAAAAGATTCTGTTTTAAATACAGTATCTTCCTTGACATAATCAATACAATACATAGTTGGCGTTTTATAAACAATTGCTTTTAGTTGTCTGTTTTCATCGTGATAATATTCACTTAGTTCAATTCTGTCCATAATTCTCTCCTTCACTTAAAGTAGACCAATGACAAAAATACTTGTACATAAAATCTATTATCTTATTACACCCTATACCAATGAAACCTAAAACAAAAAGAGCAGCAATCATCTTATCTAATTGTAATTCAGCACCAGTATAGTAAATAAAATTTCCAAGTCCATATTTTGAAGCGACCATTTCTGAAGCGACAAGTAATACTAATCCCATAGAAATGGATAGTCTAAATGCGCTATTTATAATGTTAGGTAAGGCATAAGGAAATATTAGACGACGCAACATATAGGTTCTTGAAAATCCTAGAGCCATAGATGATTCGATCAATCCTTTAGGCACTCTCAATACACTTGAGTATGTTACCATAACAACTGGAAAAAATGTGCCAAGAGAAATAATGGCTATCTTACTTTCTTCTCCTATGCCTAATATGATTAGAAACAATGGTAATAATGCTATCTTTGGTATTGTAATAACAAATTTAATTATTGGAAATAATACATGTCTTGCAATAGAATAGTAACCAATAAGTGTACCTATTAACATACCAAAAGAAGCACCAATTGTAAATCCTACTATCAATCTAAGTAGACTGTAACCAACATCTTTTTGAAAGTTATTATCTACAATAAGAGTTAATAAACAATCAAAAACTATTGTTGGCGGCGGTATTAAACCAGCCGCCAACATTTGCCAAGAAAACAAAATACTTGTGAATGTAATTACAGGTATATAATATTTCTTACTTCTTTTCAAAGACACCAATTGATGAATAATAGTTGACATAATAATCCTCAATAGATAACAATTTCAAATTCATTGCATTGGCGATCTTATCACTATAAATCTTAAGATCATCAGATCGGTCTCTATAGAACTGTCCTGAAGGAAATACCCTTGTGCGAAGTACGATATCATCATACCAATGTTTCATTCTATAAGTTTCGACTTCTGCCTCGTACTTGGCACCTAATACTTTTTCCAATGACTGGAGACATGTTGGTGTTTCATCCCAGCAGTTTAAAATAGATACAATTGAAGCTTCTATAAATCTTTTAGCAACATCTTCGTTTTCTGTAGCCCATTGGGTATTAAGAATAACACCTCGACCAACAGTCCATGAGTTTCTAGATACTAGTGGTGTAACAAAGAAATCCTTGTTTTCTTCTAATTTTAGACCTACAACCAGTCTAGGAATATTCGTTGCAACATATCCAGTATATCCGTCAATCTCTCCTTTCATAAGAGCAACTTCTTTAAGCTTAACTGGAATATTAATAAAATCTGGTTTTACATCAGGCGCTACAATGCTCATGAGCTTAGCCGATGTTGAATTAGGATTAGCACCTAATTTCATACCATTAAGTTCACTTAAATCTTTAATTGGTTTGCGAGTAATTAGAACATCACTACCCACATAATCAACGGGCAGTGCCATTTTAATCTTAGGTGCACCTACTTTATCATTTGTTATTACAACGCTAGAAAAGTCACTGAAACTTGCTTCAGCATTTCCTAAGGCTAGCGCCAAATCAGTCTTCGCTGCGGAACCACCGCTTCCTAAAATTTCAAGATCAATGCCTTGTTTCTCAAAAATTCCTTTTTCTTTGCCAAAATAAATCCATGAATGATAGGACATGGGGCCTACCGTATGTAGAATTCTGACCTTGTCTGCGGCAAAAGAGACAAAGGGCACGGAAGACAGGATCACTGTCGCTATAGCGGTACGCATACTAAACAATTATATTCTCCTTTATTTGCTAGTTCCAATGTTATATTTTGGGACCAATTCCCAATCTTTTTTGTCTTTAAATGGTAAAATTTTAATTTGAGTTAATGGTGCTACTGGATCTTGAACCTTAGAATTATCTACGGTTTTGATTAGGCCCCATTCCACAAGTAGATTGACGATTGTATTTCTTCGGCCTTTATCCTCATCAGAAAACGACGATGGTTTTCCGTCAAGAATAAAAAGCTCCTTGAAGTGTACAATATAGTACTTGCCGCGCTTGTGTAGGATATGACAAGACTGAAATAACTTCTTATCTTTACGAGAAGCAACACCAATTCTTGTTAAGGTTTCTTTGACTTTTAGAAAGTCTTCTTCGTTACTTAAGGTAACTTCTACTAATTCTTCTATCACATTCATTACTCCACTCCACCTTTTTCTTCTTTTTGTTTTAAAAGAGTAAGTTGATCATGCGATAATATATCAAGATATTGTTTTGCTACCCTCTTATTACAATTAAAAGCATTACAAATCAAAGTTATATTATCATCTTGTTCTGACTTAAAGAATTTCTTAAATCTTTTCTTTGGTCGTAAGATATTTATATAATAATAAAACTGTGGAGCATTTTCTAATTCATACAAACGATTCATTTCATTTGCATGTAGAACCGTGTCTGGAAAGTTTGAGAAAGCACGATTCGTTAACCAAGGGTTGTAACCAGCCTCGGCTAACTTATCGTTTTCTGTACCAGACATTAAGTCTTTCTTACTGTAAGATGCTGCTGTGACATAATCAAATGGATTACTCATTTGAATTCTGCTTCTAACATAATCATAGTAAGACATGCTGTTAGGTTGATTTCAGGATCAGCCACAAAAGCATGTTTATACTGGTATTCGCCAAGTGTTACGACGATACCAGGCAAAGACTTTTCTTTCGCATATTGTTTAGACTTATCAAACAACGAACGAAAGATAACAGAAGAATCATTGTCTATATTCTCGGCAACCCATCTACGCATAGCATCAAAGTCTTTTGACTTTAGATGGCCAAAAAGTTCTTTATAACTTTCTTCGCTTAGATTCGTGAGTATACCAGCATCAATACGGCCGCTAGAACCATATCGCTGTAGTTCGTTAAGAACTCGGCGCCAGTCGGGGAAATGTTTCTGTATAACTTCAGCAATAACTTTCTTATCATATTCGACATTTTCCTGTTCAAGAATATATTCGATTCGTTTCATAAACGATCCAGCAATATTTATTCTGTCTTGTTTATGAATTTTAAATTCAACCACAGAACACCGCGATTGAAGTGGATCAATGATGCGGTTTCTAAAATTGCAAGTAAGAATGAACCCACAATTTTTAGAATACTCTTCCATGAAGTTGCGAAGAGCGGGTTGTACTGAATTAGCATTAAGGTAATCTGCTTCGTCTAGTATGACATACTTTCGTCCGCCAGTAAAAGAAACAGTTGATGCAAAGTCCTGAATATAGGTTCTTAGTATATCAATAGATCGACCTTCGTTCGATCCGTTTACCACAATGTAATCACAACCCAACTCTTCACAAAGCGCCTTCGCTACTGTAGTTTTGCCGATACCGGCGCCACCAGATAACAGAAGATTAGGAATATTTCCTTGTTTTACAAATTCAACGAAATGCTCCTTGATCGAAGACGGAAGAATAACATCATCTATCTTCTTTGGTCGATACTTTTCGACCCACAAAAAATCTTCTAACATAACAAAGCCTCATAATATAAAGTTCAAACATGTAGTATACACTACTCAAAAAGATTTGTAAAGACTTATTCAGTCTTTTCTGGCTCTGCCTCTGCTGGAGTTTCTTCTGCATTCGCGGCAGGAGCTTCCTCTGTGTCTGCAACAGGAACGGCTTGTTCAGCCTGTGCTGCCTGGCGCCTTTCAACAAAGTCTTTTACATACGCCGCAAACTTTTCGCGTATCGATGAAACTCCGGCCATTTCTTCTCCACGAATTGCACCACGAGTGCTGCAAACATCGATGATCTTAACTACAGCATCAAAGTCTTGTATCGTGATACTCGGTAAGTTTTGTTCAGTCATTATAAATTAACCTCCAAAATTTGATAGATTTGATTCGACAGCAATCCAATAAGATACACTGTCATTTACGAAACGGGCTAAACCCTTTGAAGAAATACTAACGCGATAATCTGCATTAATTAACTTCATATTCTCAACCTTCATTACAAGATTGAAATTCCTATTTAATGTGTTTTCTCCGATTGTTACGCTATAGGTGTGTGAAGTACTATTCTTAGAGTCGATTGCCTCAAGAACAATATCATCATCACGACCAGTAAATGAAACATAAGGGACATTTAGAATACCAGCCGCACGGAGAACCTTCTCAAGATGTTCTTTCTTAAGTGTAAGATTTACCTCACACGCAGGCATGTCAATATCTTTCTCAGGCGGTTGAATAATCATTGATGTATCTGTAAGATAGTAGTTTACCTTGTTACGATTCGTATCACTAATTGTGATAGACTTTTCGTTAAAGGCAAACTGCGGTTCGTCAAACAACGAAACAGTTGCAAGAAACTTAGGTACATCATAGATACCAGCAGTCGAAGGAATTTCATTGTCAATACTAGCAGAAGCCATGATTGACTTTGTATTTGAAATTACCTTAATTTGTTTGCCGGGTTTTAGAACAATCGATGGATTGATTGCACTAAAGTTCTTCAATAAATCAATAGTCTTTTCACTAAGCATAATATATTTTACCTCTTTCTAGATTTTTTGCGTTCTGCTCGTTGTGCAGCGCGCTTTTGTTGACGACTCATATTATTACTTCTTCCTAACACTTTGTCAACAGTTTTTTGAAGAGCTTCTTCATTACTTTTTTCTGTCTCTGAGCCAAGTGTTAATTGAGGAATTTCTGCTGCTTTTTCTTTGTTTTGATAAAACTTTTTGCTTGACTCTTGTGATGCAGTAGGTGAAGCACCAAGTACACCAAGAGCAGCCATACTACCACCAAAGACATAAGAACCCATATGCTTCAGTTCCATCCATGGACACATCCAGACTTTCATACCAAGTTTCTGTACATTCTGACAGAACATGTAGTCTTCAGATAGATATCGTCTTGATTCTGGATCAATGATACAATCAAAGTATGCCATAATCTCACGACTACCATCAAAAGCGTCTGTACGAATATGATCTGGTTTGTAATGATATTCTGGATAGGCCTCTTCGTACTTTTCAAAAGTAGCACGAGGTATCAACATGAAACCAGTGCCAGCTTCTAGTACTTGAACAGGTTCATCTACACGGAAAGACCTAACATCTTTTGCTGGGTTAAACACATAGTCGCCAACAAACTGTTCTAGAACAAAAGGATTGGCGTCTGCAAAACCGCGTTCAACTGCCTTCTTAACCTTCTCCCACGAGATAGACTTCTTAGGATAAGGCCCAGCAATGATATCAATGTTATCTGGATCTTGTGTCTGAAGATGCAACATGGCATAAATGTCTTGAGCATTAAAACCAATGTCAGCATCTATAAACATTAAATGTGTAAAATCACTCCGCAAGAATTCATCTACACAATAGTTTCTTGCACGAGTGATAAGTGATTCGTTAAAGAGATAATAAAATCTAGTCTTCATACCATAACGACTAGAATACATACAAAAATCATTTGTAGACTTTGTGTAAAGTCCAGCGCATTGTCCGCCATACATTGGCGTCGCAACCATAATACTGTAGTTTTCTCTTAAGTGTGCAAAATCAAGCTCTAGTTTCATTAGAAAGTTTTCCTCTCACTTCACTAACACGTTCATTCAAAACACTGATCGCTGTGTGAATATGGCCTGTATCTTCAGGTCGAAGTTTGTTACTTAAGATACAAATCTCTTCCATAAGGAAGATTAGACGATCAACGTCCTTTATTTTAAATTTTTGTTCCATCGCTTTCTCCATGTTGTAGGTCATGATTATGTAGGGCAATTATAGCATAATGAATGACTTTCATCAGGTCATTTTTGTTATAACCATCCTTGCGTCCATATCGTTGAGCATACTTCATAATGTTACCAATACAAAATCCTTCACCATGACCACTGTCGATGATGAATTCAGTTGCTTGATATTTATTCTGAGAATAGTGCTCACTGTAAGTACCATCAATATATTCTTTGAGACGAGCTAGTGTTTCGCCTTCGTTGTATTTATACTCGATCATAGTGTGTTCTTCCATAAAATTCAGTTGCTTTTAGATTATTTGTTAAATGGAATAGATACCAACAACAATTGTCTTTACCAGTTGATGCAGAACCTTCTATCCATTTGATTCTTCCTATACTAACAATTTTTTTCAGATTTGGCAAGTGATTTATGCTTTGTTTTGTGTGCATCCAATCAGCATCAAATAGCAACCAGGTTGGTGCAATACTTGATAAATGTTCTATAAGAGGGTGCAATAACTTACGATTCCATGGTGGATTTGTTATGAAAACATCAGCACCATTCGTATCTTTTATATCGAAAACATTTCTTTCTGCAATGAAGTCTGCCTGTGGCTCTATGTCAGATTGCCAGACGCATGTATGGCCAAGTTGTTCTAAATGTTTTACAAGTCTACCATCACCAGCGCAAGGTTCAGCGAACTTAGTATTTTCTTTTAAAAAGTATTTAAGTGGTAACACGGCTTCAAAAGGTGTAGGATAGAAGTCTCGTTCTACCCTTTCAAATTCACTTCGTTTTCCCATTGGTTTTCCTTTTTAAAAACATCAACAAGGAGTTGGATTAGAAATTCCAATCGAATTGGAGTTGCTAATGAAATTCCTTGTTGATGTTATTATTGTTTGATTAAGCAGTTGGAGAGGAAATTCCAATCAAATTGGAGTTACCAGTGAAATTGCTTAATCAATTAAAAAAACTTTCCAAATTAGATTTAGGCGTGTTTAAGTAATCACGCATTGCTTTAACAGTCTGTTCATAAGCAATACGACAAGTGTTTCTGATAAAATCTTTAAGCTCATGGTGTTCAAAATTTGATTCATCCATATACTTGTTATCATAAATGTTTTGAAAATAAATTTTAGAAAATGATTTTATTCCATGATGATAAAACTTTGGACGAAGAAATCCGGGCTTCATATGAAAACCAGAAGATACCATTCCAAACTGATCGATCATTTTAAATCCAATCGGTTCGTTTGTCAATGGATTTACATATCTATTTCCATCTTGATCAACCAACAACATCATACAAGAAACGTATTGAGTATCTTTAGACGGACTCTTCCATTGACCTTTTTTATTTTTTTCAATACCAAGAACATCTAACAATGAAAGTTTAATATCCTCGCCATTAAATTTTTTATGTGCATACGATACCCCATTAACGATTTTAGAATGTTTGACATTTGAATTATGATTTTGCAATCGCCTAGCAACAGCATCAATACAATCGGGGTCATAGGCAATTTGACCAGGCACAGTCTTTTTATATGGCACATCTTCTGCTGATACAATAAGGGATGCTTCTTTACATTTTTGTTTATAAAGATTTCCTGCTGTAAGTTTGGTTAAGTTTTCTAAATCTATCTCTTCTTTTGGATCATGAAACTCAACATTCTTTGGACGTAATGCTACATCCCAAACATGCGGATGATTCTCAATTGCTTTAGCCCATGTGAGAAGATCAACTTCATCAGTCTTTTCTGCATTCGTATAGTATAGTTTTCTCCATTTGTAAGTTGATTTTTCTGGCAAAAATCTCAATTCAATACCACGTTTTTCACACAATGAATAAAATTCTCTGATTTGTGTTTCATCTTTCCATGATTGTGATGCAGACCACTTAGAAATTTTTGAACCATGTGCGGCTTCAATCGCTAGGTCTCCTGGTTCTTTCATCCACGTAAGTAATCTAAATTCATCTAATGAAAGATTCATAATAAATTCGTCTTTCATTCTATCATATATGTGATATTTTTTACCGCCACAATCTGCAATATACCTTGGCGTCATTATAAATTCCTTTCTAAGGAGTTAATAAAGTACAGTAAGGAGTTAAGTGAAAAATTCCAATCAAATTGGAGTTATCTCATAAATTCCTTACTGAAATTGTTTGATTAAGCAGTTAAAAACAAAATTCCAATCGAATTGGAGTTATTCGTGAAATTGCTTAATCAAATTCACTATCTTCCTACCTGTGTTAGATATTTCTCTTTTGTTTCTTCCCAATTCATGAAACAAATATCATCATAGAACAAAGTTTCATTTAGATTTGTTCTATCGTTTTCTACCAAGTTCTTAATACGCTTTGACGCATACTTGGTCTTCCAAAGATTTACAAGATATTCGACGCTTGTATCAAAAGACTTTACAAGTTTCGAATCGTCAATTTCTCCTCTTAAATACTCACATGTATTATTATACAAAGGAGAGAAATAGATACCGCGATGGTGTTCAGAACGAATAATCTCTTTAGGAATATTTAACTTAGAAAATGCACGACTGCGATAGCGATTACGATGGTCACGCTTCAACATAAGACCGTTCTTGTTCTTGGCCACATAATGTAGAAAATATCTTTCTGTATCATGCTTCTTAAAGAAACGAAGCATTTCTCGTTCTACACTCTTCGTCATTTCATATGTCAAAGAACCAGAAGAATAACCCATTTTCTTCCAGTGTTTTAGATTGTCGTACTGACTTAGACCGCCTGCCTTTGATTTACCATAGAGACTGGTAGTCGTTACAGATACCAGAGTGTCACCGTAGTTTTGTTTCCATTGATTTTGGACAACATCGGAAAGACAAAGTAAAGCGAGAAGTTTACCGCCTGTATAATTAAAACCAAGAGGCTGGAGTGGTACAATAGTAGAACCAATACAAGTATGATTTAGTTTGCCACTCTTTGTTTTAAATTCACGATCCCAACCAATGTAATTATCACGAGGCGTCAAGTCAATAAAATCGCCTGTAATGCAAATAACACCAAGATACTTACCAGTTACTCGGTCACGAATAATATAGTGCATGTTACGTCCGATGTTAGAATTGTTCTTCATCGTACTTGTAAACGTGCGTATGCAGTTCCACTTATTGATAGTGGATCCTGCACTTACATTCTTGTTAAGACTGTTTTCATCAGTATAGACCATTTCGATATCAAGTTTGTCGAAATCTTCTGGAGACTCTGGCATCCAGATATTGGTCTTACATTCATGAATTAGTTTGTGGTGTTCTTCATTCGCAAATTGATACTCTTCACCGAAGAGAGTATTTCTTTTCTCAGAAGGATACCTCTCATGTATTTCAAGATACTTCTGATAAAGTGTATACTCTTCAACGGTCATTTGACTTACATTAGTTAGATCATCAATGATTATCTGACGTAAGTTAGATTCTTCCAAAACATCATCTTCGATTGGATCTGTAGCGAGCCAATCGTCATATTGTTTCTTTACGAAATCTTCTTCAATCATCTAAAAATGCTGCTTCCTGTTCAGCGAACCAATCGCCAAGTTTATATCCCCAGTCTTCGTTATAATCATCGGTCTCTTCATCCCAGTTTTCACATCCAATTACATCTACATAATTTTCAGCTTCAACTTCTTCTTCATAAACCTCATCATGATATAGACCATAAACACCAACAAAGTTAGGCATTTCATCTTCATACTGAACCCACATACGAAGGTCAGGCGAATTAAGTGCCTTTAATGTTTCAAAAACTTTATTGTAAAAAGGAATCGGTGCCGACCAGGCAGAGACAGTAGAAAAGTTGTCTTCATCTACATAATCAAAATACATCCACTTAGGACCGATATTTGCAAAGTACCAGGCGTGGTCTGGTGTGTAGTCCTCATAAAAGTACTTAATCTGATCTTGTTCTTTGTTTTCTCCATCAATTTCTGAAAGACCATCAAGAAACTTTTTTGCTTCATCAGAAATGTTTGAAAAACTTACATATGATGTTACATGATTAGCCATTGTATATTACCTTCTTTAAGTCTGGTTGCCAATAGTTTGGTCCCTTAAGAACCTTACCGTCTTCACGATAGATAGGTTTACCATCTTCGCCAAGTTTACTCATGTTACTATTATGCACTTCTTCGAAGCATTTGTCAAGAGGAATTCCAAAAGAATGTCCTGCGCCATATACAACATAAAGAAGGTCTGTGAGAGCGTCCGCGACCTCAGTAAGATCGCGGTTGCCCATTGCATCAAATAGTTCATTTAGTTCTTCTTTGATCAAATCGTATCGCATTGCCATTGTATCTATGTCTGGAAACTCAGGCGATGTTTTAACTTCTTGTCCAAAGGTGTTCATGAACTCAGCTACTTTTTCAAAATTAGTTGACAATTATCGATTCCTAATTTCTTCTTTGCGTAAGAATTGCTTTTCTTTATTTTTTACATCTTGTCCTAAGAAAGCTTCGATGCGCCAAGGAAAAGTACCAGTTTTGTGAAAAAATTCGACGGACTTCAACATACCTCTTTCTAACCGCTCAAACTCTCTTATTTGTGAAAGTCTTCTAGCTTTTAGAGACTTCTTCTTAGTAGGCGCTTTTGTATGATTCAGAAAGTAAGAAGGTTTTCCTGTCTCATCAAATCTTTTTAGGGCGTTTATCAAATACTCATATTCATATCCCTCTAAAACTGTCCATCCAAACTCATCTCTGTCGTGGTCAAGGTTGCCACCCCATGCGTAATTTCTACCTTCTGGATTTGTTTGTAAGAATGCTTCTAACTGATCAGACGGATATGTCTTAATATCTTGATATGCTCCGTTTCTATTTACCACCTGTCTTACAATTTTAGAAAAAGTAGCTGAATGAAGATTGTCCGTATTTTCATGTAAATACGCTTTAATTTCCTCTTCAGTATTCTTTAATTCTTTAATTTGAATTAAATAACTTAAAACATTGATTAAGTCTTCAGCGGTGTTTGACTTTTCAGGAGAATGGTCATTTTCTCTAATCTGTAATGACGTAGTTGCCTTTTCGCTAGAAACACCATTTAAACCGATTTCATAGATATCAAATATCCATTCAACAGCGTTCATTTTTCTAAGCGCTTCAAACCTATGCGCGCCAGCAAGAAGTTCATATTCATAATAAACACCATTTACCCACTGAGGCTTACGAACAACAATTGGCGGGCGTTTTGAATAATCAATACCCTTCTGCATGGATTCTGATAGCTTGTTTATATGTTCAGCATCTAATCCCTTTTTTCTAACCTTGTTTATTGTAGTACCTGTTACACTCTGAGGTACATATACAGTTGACAAGTCAATTACCTTTGTTTCTACATAGTTAGAACCTTTAGAAACAATAGCTACTCTAGTTAGTTTTGTAATATCTAAATTCATTTTCATTTCCTTTTCTAATAGACGACCAGGAGCCAAATGCAACCTATTGATCATCTACATAATGTTTTTCAGTTTAAATTATTGTGGTTTTGGTATTGTCGGTTCTGGCCAACTTCTACCTTTTTCATATGCTTCAGCTTCTATTAATATTTGTTCTCCTTTCTTACGATCTTCAATGCCTTTTTTACATGCTTCAAGAGCACCAGGATTACCAACATATTCTTGACACGGTCCTAAAATTGGTTGTAAAACCGGCCGTGATTCTTTCGGCACAGGACGATAGTGAGCACCTATCGCAACTTCACTATCTTCACTGCCCAAACAACCACTTAATAGTAGTACTGTCAAAGATGTTAATAAAACCTTTTTCATTGTGCGTTCTTCAAGAATTGGAGCGGGCGGAAGGAATCGAACCCCCGTCATGAAATTGGAAATCTCAGGTAATGCCACTATACGACACCCGCTTGATTGTTAAGTTAATATACTACATCGAACGCATATTGTCAACACATTTTTAATTATTTTTTACAAATAAAGCTGGTAAAACACCAATATGCGTTCATAATGTAAATTTCTTTAAAACCGATACTTCTTAATGTTTTTAGATACCAGTCAACATCATGAATAAACATAACATTTACTAGGCTCTCTGCTTTTTGTTGTATCTCGTTTTCAGATACGCCTTTTCTGGATTTAAACTGGTGATAAAATTTTAAAGGCAATTCATCGTTACTGGTCTTGTCTGTTAAGATAAACAAACCATTATCAGATAGTCCATCATAAACAGATTTTAGATATTCTATTTTGTTTTCTATAAAATGTAAAGTCCAATTCATTAATACTACATCATATATTTCCTTCGGAAACTTGTCAGATAGGTGTAAAGTAAAGATTTCAGAACTACACTTATCTAATAACGCCGCCGAAATCATTGCCGAACTACTGTCTACACCATGTAGATTTGTAAAGCCTTGTGACTGTAATCTACTTAAAGTTTCGCCGATAGCACAACCAACATCTATAATTTTTGTATTTTTGTCCAAATAATTACAAACATCTACGCACTGATCAATAACAGCATCATAATTAGGTATGTGTTGTTTAGCATGACTTTCAAATATGTTAGCTATTGTATTGTCAAATTTCCACATAACCTAATGCTTCTTTCGTATCTTTGTATTTTTCAAATCGTTCACCAAATCGGCCAGTAGCAAAATATGTTTCTGGCAATTCGGTTTTTAATAAATCATACACATTGGTATCTTTAAACCCCAATAAATTTAGGTAATGTTTAAAAAATCCTATACTAGGATAAGATCCATTAATTTCAGTCTTAGTTATATAATCATTTGATTTTTTGTATTGTATAAAACTGCCCTTTTCTTGAAATTGCTTCCAGAAGTCACTCTTTTGAAATTTTTCCCTAATCTCTTCTGAATATTGATCGAGAAGATTTGGATGCATACTTTCAACTATAATCGAATTTGTTTTTTCATACAAAGCAAGTAGTATTGGAATAGCATCAAACATCGCATACCAAATTCCTGAAGCCACCACTATGTCAAAATTTTCAGATAAATTTTTAATAAAGTTTTCAATAGAATCATTTTTTATGCACCATCTTTCAGCATCAAACGAATCAGATAAATTTATAGTTGCAATATTTGATAGTCCTTTACTATACTCTACTCCCACATAATACTTTGCGCCTTTAGATAAGACATATGCGCCTACTGCACCTACACAACAACCAAGGTCTAATACTCTTTTATCTTGTAAATCATATCCATGAAAAAAACTATCATATCTTTTTTGTAAGAAAGTTTTGTTTATATTATATTGGAAACCAAATTCTCGAAACCGTGACGTTCTAGGATCTGAAGTTACAAAATGTGGAAGTTGTTCAAAGATATTATCTGATGATGGATCGGATAGAATAATTTGTGATAGATTAGTTACCATTTATAACTCCTAACGAATAATGTCAATAGATTCTGGATTATGATTCCAGACTTCGATTTCTGACCTAAGTCTCGTATCGTTCTTCAAAGATTCAAATCGTTTTGCAGCCTTATCTTTCCACCAAGAAACAACACCATCAAAACTATAACGATCATAGTTATCCTTTTTGATAAGTGTATCCGTTTCCATGTTAAGATACTCTTTTACATTTTCAAAACCAAAATCTGACATATACTGACGCTTCTTCTCTGTCAGACCTTTTGCATTATTGCATATAAGATTGAAATTGTCAAGTTCTTTTTTGTCAAATTCTTTTAAAGATGCCTTAATAATGGATATCATTTTAGTCTGTGTCTTTAATTTACGAGAAGAGGCATCTTCTGGTACTAGACTTTCGCCGTTGTTTCTTTTGACAAACCAGTCACTTAATCGACGATAGTTTTCATCATTGATAAGTGGTGCAAAGTCCGAATCGGTGTTGCCTTTATAACGAAGAAATGGTTTCATACCATCATATTGTGACGCACCTTTGGTTGAACCATACAATGAAGTTGTTTCGAACATACAAAAAGGACCGCCATACTTCTCGTCCAACTTATCCTTGACAAGATGTGAACAACAGATGGCGGCCAATAACTTACCGCCTAGATAATTAAAACCAAAAGGTTGTGTAGGTACAATGATGAACCCCATAATGGCGGAGTCATTAAATCTTTTCATAACTTCTCGGTTTAGTGTATCTAGTGGTTTGCCTAGAAACTCGTTACGTGGCTTTGAATTAATCGTAGGAGAACCCATACGAATAAATCCTACAATCTTGTTTGTGTTCTTCTCGTAGACAATATATCTTAATGATTTACCAGGAATAGAAGACTCGATAGCGTGAGAGGTAACGACTTCAAGATAGTACATGAAGGTTTCGTTATCAACTTCTCTACACTCAAATTCCATGTCTTCTGGATTCATAGAAAAATCAGAAAACATTTCATCCTGCGGACCCATACCAGGTAAGGCCGTCGGATAATTTTCCATTCTTTCTAGTTTTACCTTACGCAAATAGTCGTCAATGCGTTCGAAATTAGAGAAATAATCCACGAACACATTGGCAGCATATAGTGCATCATCACGATTTAGAATCATCCAAAAAAACTCTCCAGAGTACTTTTCTTTTCAAGTTCCCATTGTATCACATCCGTGATGGAACGCAAGGGAGAAAGGAAATTTTTTTCAAACTGCATATCGTAGTCTAAGTAATCTTCTAACTTGAACTCTTTAGGTAGAGAGTCGATAGCACTGATTACATTCTCTCTCGTAGGGTTTGGCACCTTTAGATAACAGAACTTGATCTTGTCACCATCACGAATTCTTTCGATACGATTTGATAGTTTATGCTTCTCAAGCATACTATTATATATCAAAGCACCACGGACATGAATTGGAGTGCCAGTCTTCCAGCCGCCACGAGACTCACGATACTTTGTAATACCGTTCATGCCACGAGGAAAAGAAATCTCTTCGAAGGACATTTGATTGAAGTCATTACGAAACTTATCAACATATTGTATCAAAATATTTTCATTCTCGTTCATAATGATACGCAAGGCCTCTTTGATACTTTCACGGCAAGACTGTGGTGTAGAAGACCGTACTGCTTCGATACCCATAATCTTCAGAACGGGACTAGAATACTGAACGCCTTCGTTGTTGTATACATTTAGAATGTAGTGTTTCTTGCCAGTCCAGATACCTTTGTTAGCAATCGCTTCTCGCTTCATAAACATCTTCTGTGCGAAAGCGTTGACATATTCAGACAGTTCTTTATAAGAATTATTGATGAACGGTTCAAGGCCTTTAGAACAAACTTTGTCAAGATACTTTACGACTTCATCAACAGAGGCATCTTTCTTAAAGTCTTCTACAAACTTACTCAGGTTTAGATAGATAGAGTCTGTGTCAGAAGCAATGACATAATCTGTATCGGTCTTCAACAGACCGTTCAGATAATTATTCATGTGTTTTTCAATCCATCGAATAGATAACTGACCGCCCATTGTGACGGACTCAGCATAGTCTGGATTGAACCAACGAAACCACTCGTTACCAAGAGCACCATAAGCACAGTTCAACTGAATTTTCTTTGCGTGTTGTATCTTGTCATAACGAATCGATTCTTTTAGAAAGTCTGGATTGCGTGTGTCTTCGTACTTCTGTTTGGCTTCGAGCATAAGACGCTTGAACCTAGAACGATCTTCATACATCTTTTCCATGAGGGCAGGCAAGAAGCCTTGACTGTCGCGTTTCCATAGACAACCGTTTGGCGTCATGGTCAAATTGTTTTCAGAAAGAAATCCCTTGATCTCTTCGTCGTTCAATACACCATCTAGAAAACCATCAACAGTACAACCAGGAAAGGAAATTTTCTTTACATATTTTTCTGGAGAAATATTGTACTGCATGATAAGATGCGGATACAGAGAGTTTAGATCGAAAGAACAAACCCAATCATGTTTGCCAAGTATAGGGTCTTTCACATAACCACCGACGAACGAATATGGTTTGTCATTTCGTTTGTACTGTGGCACAACAATGTTTTTTGCAATAAGATAGTTGTGTGTGATAACATCCCACATACGAACAGAGGTATAGGCATCAGTATAGTTTAACTTGGCATCATACGCCAGCGCGAGAGCCAAGTCCATCAACTTTAGTTTGTCATCTAAACGATTGATAAGTTCTGTGTCAAGTACGTTGTATTCGACATACTTCTGAAAGTTTTGTTCATACAAATTGTGCAGTGAACCATATTCGGAGTAGTCTAACTTACGCTGGCCTAGTTCAACATAGGCAATGTGGTCTAGTTTGTATGACTCTTGTTGCGTGAAGGTCCACTTGCGATAAACCGCGAGATAATCCATAACATCAACGCCCACAATATCATATGTAGTTACCTCTTCGTTATTGTTCTTCTGTTTTTTGCCGAGTACAGACCGCCAAGGCGAAAGATTTTTGGGATAAGTATCACCAAGAATATTTTTCATACGATTTATGATATAAGGAATATCGAAGAACTCTATGTTCCAACCAGTCAGAATGTCTGGATCCATCTTGCGATATTCATCTATAAAACGAATCAATAGTTCTTTTTCGTCACGGCATCGATAGTAAGTGACGTTATCTTGGTGTGGTTTGTAGTCGTTAATACCAATCACAACAAACTTTTTGCCGTCTGAAATAGTGATAACAGTGATTGCTTTGTTGGCTGTTTCTACATCTGGAAAACCATCATCAGACATTGTTTCGATATCAAGTGAGACAACATTGATTAGATCACGGTCATACGAGACTTCGCCTGGCCATGTGTCATTGATAAACGGATAGACGAATTGAGTCATACCGTAGAATTCTAGATTGTCTACATCAGAATATTTATCGATGAATTCTTTGGCGTCACGAATGTCGCCGAACGTAATCTTTTCTGCCTTGTCACCGAACGGCGACATATACTCGCCTTTTGGACTTCTGACAAAAAGATATGGCTTATAGTCAACTTCATACTTGGTTCTTTTACCATCTTCGATGGCGCGTACAAGTAATTTGTTGCCATACTGCCTTACGTTTGTATAGAATGAACTCAACCTTTTTCTCCTTTAGTGTACATCATACAACAAAGAAAAAACAAAGTCAAGTGGTTTTGCCTATCATGTCAACTAATTTAACTGCTGTAGCAGGACTTACTGTCCATCCAAGATGTCCGTGTCCTGTATGGTAAAATACCTTGTTGTTCTTTTCACTCTGTCTTACAATGGGCATCATATTAGGCGTCATTGGTCGCAAACAGGCCCAACTAGTATAATCACGGGTATCGATCTTTGGGAAATTTTCATGAACCCATTTTAAGAGAGGTTCAATTCTATCACGCCTAATATCATAATTTTCACCGGCAAGTTCAGCAGTTCCTGCAACTCTAAGTCTATTTCCTAGTGTAGATGAAACGATTTTTGCTTGGTCATCTAATATGCTTACTGCAGGCAAGTACTTAGGATCAACATTGTTAATAGTTATACTGTATCCTTTAATAGGATATATGTTCAATTCATCGCCAAGACTGCGAGCGATACGATTGCTGCCGATGCCGCCAGATACAACAACCTTGTCATAATGATCAAACTCTTCGTCGATTCGATCAATCTTTCTGTCAAATGTAAATTTGACTTTGTATTTTTTCTTTAGTATTTGTGCTAATTCAAAACAAAACATATGTATATCACCAACAGAATCATCTTCAGTCCAGGCGCCTCCTACGATGCCCCTAGTGTGTTTTAAAGCGCGATCTATTCTTGCTGTTTGTCTCGGTCCTAAAATTTTCCATTGGCAACCATTTGATTCATAAATGTTTTTTGCTTCTTCAGCCTGTTTAAAGTATTCTTCGTCTTTATAGATATGTAAAATTCCTGACTCCGAATAGTCAAACTCTAACAGTTCTTCTGCCATAATTTCTTTGTATA
>Ga0222714_10000796_pt1 | contig 35822 bp, 41 predicted proteins | sample C33_3DmetaG_FD_165048 | JGI IMG/M metagenome (GOLD analysis project Ga0222714, IMG submission 165048) | Estuarine water microbial communities from San Francisco Bay, California, United States - C33_3D | ecosystem: Environmental > Aquatic > Marine > Unclassified | place: USA: California...
GCAGATTTATACGACCCTGTATAAACTGCAGTAGAATAATATCTAAATCCAAATCCATAATTAATAGCACTTGTAGTGTAAGAAGGAACATTTGAACCGTGATTAAAGTTCAGTTCAAAAATCCAAACTTCACCAGCAGGTTTGGTGAACAACAAAGACTGCCAGATTCCTGCCGAATTACCTGCACCAACAGATGTATAAGGAGGAATTGTTTCATCCAACACTTCAGTAAGCACATATCCAACAGTTCCGTTAACTTGTAGCGTACCTGTAAAGTTGGCTACACCGTTACTCGTAAACGCACCATCCGCTTGTATAGCACCCTTTGCGTACAACACACCATCAACTCTATGGTCTCCCTTGGAAACAGACAAGGAGTTGGAAACAAGACCACCATTAACATTAACTGATGCCTTCTTCGTGTATGAGCAAGTACCGCTAGTTGGCGTTGCTGTCGTGTTCAACACATACACAAACGAATCAGTAGCCACAGAAGCAATTCTAAATGTACCAGAATACTCCGCTACTGTAGCGGAAACAAGAACAATGGCATTGGCAAGAAGACCGTGGGCTGTAGAAAACACCGTCACATTTATTCCATCGCCAGAAGAAAACGCCTTGCTTGTAACAATTGCCTTGTCTGTTGCGGTCAACTGCAGGTCATCTCCAGTAAGCGTGTTGATTGCATTTGTAGTAACAGATGTAGCCTGTGCAACTCCAAGCGTGGCGTTAAGAGAACTGTTAAGAATATCTGAGACAGTAGTCCTCTTTAAAACACCTGCATCATTAACAATAAACTCATCAGTAGATGCTAGCGTGTTGGCCGTAATAAGCGGTTGTTCGCTGATAGCACCAACAAGAAGTACAGACGCATCAACAAGATTGTTGAGGTTCGTGAAGTTTACCTGATTGTTAATTGCACTGTATGTAGTGCCTTTCTGAATTTGTGGCATAGTTATTTTTTGCTCTGGTTGGTTTTAAATTGATTGATGGCGTAGATGTATGCTGACCTTACGGACGGTCTTTGAAGGCTTAATGTTTCAAACTTCAGTTTGATGCCAGAGCCAATTTTCCTAATAGGAATACGCCTTGTTGAATCCTCTGTTGTGGCAAAACCCAACGAGTCAGTAATTGTCGTTACATCTGGGTTATACACATCAATGGATGTTCTTACTTGGCCTCCAGCATTAGAAGAGAGTTCTACTTCGGATGTGCTGAACCTCTTGTCACCAATGCTATTAAATGTGTATCTTCTGGTCTCCAAGATTCCATTAATAGTGTTAGGCGTAAACGATGCAGTGCTAATAGTAGCAGGAAGAAAAAAAGGAAGAACAGGAGTGCCAGTAGCAGGGCCGTATTCGTCATACTCCAACTGTTCCATCAAGAAGAAGCCTTGGTCTCCGTCTACAGCAAAAAGTCTACGCTGATTGTCTTTCTTACCAATCAAGAATGAAGCAACATCAAACCCAGCAGGATATACATCTACAGACTCCCAAGCCTTTAGGATGAAATTATATACAAGGATTGCGTTATTGTCTGTAGATGTGTCCAGAGGAACTGCCAAATAGTACCTGTTGTTCCAATATGTGGCTACTGACCTCTTTGAAGCGTTTTTGTTGATTCTTTGAATCACATCGTCAATAGGAGAAGACAATGGGTCTGCAACGGTAAGAAGCCTTACAGATTCGTTAGAACCTACAGACTGTGGGCTTAAGAAATATACACCATTGTCCGACAAAAACACTACACCACCATTAGCCAGAACAACGCTTCGCTTAGCAGAACAACCAATGTCTGTTACAAGCGTCTTAATGAACGATGTAGTTCCAAGTTGTTCACCATCTGCATAACGACCTAAGCCAATATTTACATAGAAGATGCTGTTACGCATCAAAACCAAGAACTCATTAAGAGTCCAAGGAGACACAGAAACAACTTCATCATTACCGCCCTCGTTGAAGGAAAACGCATCAAGTGCATCCCAATGCTGGTAATCTAAGTAATTGCTTACAGATACAGTATCACGGTTTCTTTTTAAATCCGTATCCAGATGATGTTTACCAAGTGCAATTAATCTGTTGGAATAATACAACAGTCCTGTGCAGTTTGGGAATTCGTGACCTGCTGTAGGTGTTAAAGGAAGTTCTGTAATACTTCCAGACAAATCCCACATTAGAGGACGGTATCCAAAACCTCTAGAGATAAACACTCTATCTACAGCGTGTACCACATCACAACCATCTGAAGTTGTGATTGTAACGCCTACAGGGAAATTAACCTTTGTTGAGATAAACTCCGTCTGCGGGTTGTACGAATACAGACCATCGGCAACAATGACAATGAACACTTCTTGTCCATTGGTATCAAGATAACAGCCGCTTCCATAGACCGTCTGGCCTACAAGAGCAAAGGATGTTTTACGCTGAAGACCCTTTCTTACCGTAGCAACGCCTCTGTCTAACCTAAAGTTCTGAGATAGAGAGACAGTACCTGCTGGCAATGTCGAAGGGTTGTCACGGCTGTTAAGCCCGACAAATCCTATGTCTCCATCTCTTAAAACTTCATTAGGCATTACTGCGATAGGATAGAGTCGTACACAGCCTTAATCTTTTCAGACCAGCGAGTGCCGACATAAACTCCTGCAAGAAAAGTTGTAATAGCAAGAGCAACTGAAAGAAGAACAATAAACATATTAGTTTTGGATTTTGAAGTCTGAAAGGGTGCTATTCACGATAACATAAAGCGTCTGAGTTGAACTGTTGTTTGCCGATGTATAGATGGAAGGGAAACCCCAAGATGCGGATGTGCCATCCCAGATTCCAGCAAAAGAGCCTGTTCCAGCAAGTATACCTGCATTTGAGATGCCACAAGCGGTTCTGTTTGAATCAGTACCTGTATCAAAAGCGTATTGAACCATAGAAGCCAAGGCGTTAGCCAAAGCCTTATCCTTGGTGACCAAAGGATTTGCGGCAGAAGCCATAGAAGCGTTCTGAATAGCCGCAAGTTGGTCAGCAGATATTTCGTTTCCGACTTCCAACACATTGGCTGGAATCATCACGCCTGTAGAAACATTAATGCTCATTAGACAGAACCAATTGTGATGTTGATTGCGGGAGTACCAGAGTCAGCAACAGCCCAAAGACCACCGTTATAGTTGTCGAGCGAGAACTGAGACTGAGGTGGAAGAACCACACCAACGGTATCGGTAGCATTACCCATCAACTGAACCGTATCGGTTGTGGATGTGTTCTGAACAAGGAGAACAATACGCCTTGTTGTAATGTTGGCAGGAGGTGTAAGAACTTGAGTCTTGGTTGTGCTAGTAGCAACTTGCGTGGTGCTAAACCTACGCAGTGCTGGACTGGAGAATGTAGTGAATGATGAGGACATTAGGTGTATGGGTTTATAAATCTAATCTTTGAGATTTGGTTTTGTTGTCTTGCGACCTTGTCTGCTTCTGCGGTCAACATACTAGAAGCCTTTGAATCCAAACCAGCCGCTTCTTGCAATTGTCCTTCTGAAACCAACCAATTAGCGGCGGCTCCCCAAGAACAGTAATTACCAAAGATATAAGGTATCTCTATTTTCTGCCACTCTAGAGGATGAGTTGATGGATTGTAGTTGGCAGGAACTGTAGAACCTAGAGCAATATAAAAATTGCCACGATGGGGCTTTCCAGAGACTGGCATATATGTACCAGTTGTTGAGCCTGTGTCAAAATACACTTGAGCCCCTTGCGAATATACAACCGTAGGATTGTACAAATCTCCTGTAAGGACAGGACACTTGATTCTATAGTGAAACCATCCATCTGTAAGTATTCTGTTTTGAACAATGACTTTGGTTGTAGTTCCATCGTCATATAGTTCATAGCCAAGGTCTGTAACTCTTGTGCTTGCTTGTGGGTTCTTGTTAAAAACGCCAAGGACTTCCCCAGCGGTTGAAGGTAAAGTGAACGAAACAACATTGTTTGCGTCAATGCTGGTCGTGAATTGTGCTAGTCTGCAAAGGTCGGGCCATTCGTCTTGCTCCCAAGCCTCACGCAGTCTGGCTGTGATAAAATCACGGAACTGAGCAAATGTCTCGTCCGTAATATTATGTCTGTCATTGCCGCTATATTGTAGGGCTTCAAACAGTATTTGTGAAAAGTCGGTAGTACGCATTATACTTGGTAACCATCCGCTGTGAAAACAGTTCCTTGAACAACTGTCTTTTTGCAATAATTGCGAACAGCGAGTTCTGGGTTATCACGCAGGAATTCCTTAAAAAACTGCTTATCCTTCCAGCATTCATACCCTAGTCTCTGTCCCCAATAGTGATAGGCATCGGCAGGGATTTCAGCAATCTTCCTACCTAACCCTTGAACATCGTGAGCCTCGTTAGTATGCCCAAAATGGGCAATCTGCTTGGCTTCCGCTCTGGCAAGTGACTCACGCATTCGCCAGCCGTTGATGAGTTCCCTTTCCATCTCCTTGTGAAGATGAGGAGGGATTATCTCAACCAACGACTGGACGAACGCATCAGCCATTACGCTTTAGGTCGTGAAGTCGAACTTCGCAAGACCGAGAGGATTCTTGACGATGCAAGTAGCGATAGCCTCGACCATTCTGGCAGGGCCACCACCATTGTCCGTCAGTTCCTTGACTTGAGCGATATTGCCTCCGTAGCCAACTCCAACCAAGTCAAAGTTCAGCAGGTAACCGCAGAAGTTGTTCTTGAGGAAGAGAGAGGTGTGGATGCGAATAGAACCAAAGTCACCTTCAAAGACATCGATGCTGGACTTGTACACGCTCTTTTCCGACTCTCTGTTGAGGGTACGGATAACCGAGGCGGTATTCGTGTTGGCATTCTGTCTAGTTGTGTAGGTGAGAGCAGTGAAGGCTTGCTTCAACTTGTAGCCACCAAGGAGGTCAAACTCCTGCGGACGACCCTGCTGTTCAAAGACGGAAGCCAGAACATTCTGGACAACAGCCTCATCAAGAGCGGCAGTACCGACAGTCGAGATGGATGAAGTAGGAGTACGGAACGCTGTAGGCACAGGAAGATAAGCATCACCTGTGAAGTCGTTCTTAATCCACGAATCAAGACCACGAGTAGCATAACCCTGTGAAGCACCGTCATCGGCCTTCGGAAGGTTAGCAGAACAAAGGGTCTTTTCCATCTTACGCTTCAGCGTTTCAGTAGCCTTAGCGACATTGTTTGACAGTTCCGAACGAACGCCAGCAACCACAGCGATGTCAGTTGTCAGAGGAGACACACGAGTGCTTTCTCTGAAAATCTGAATGTGGTTGGACAATTCATAGCGGTACTGGGTAGCACCATCCTTGACATAGTTCTTAATCTGAGCCCCATTCGGGTCAACATCCGTACCGTCAACGATGCCAGCCTGTTCAGCGGACACAGAGGGGAGGGAATCAACCTGCCAGCGGAACAGCGTATTTCCTGGTTTTGCAACCTTCGGAGCCATTGATGTGAACGGAGTGGACTTAGCATCCACGAGTGAGATGGTATCAGCGAGGGCTTCCCGCTTACCAGAGACGATATTTCTTTCTGTTAGACTTGCCATAGTAGTATATATTTAGTCGAGGAACTTCTCCATAACTTTAGCAAGGTCATCAGTTCTTCCCGATTGGGCAAACTTGGCATATGCGTTCTGACTGCGGATGTCCTCTTTCTTGACAGTCGGGGCTATGCCACTGGAACGAGGTTGAACAGGTGCTTTGACGACAGGCTTTTGACCTTTTACTGCCGCTTCTCGGGCTTTTACGCCTCTGATGTAATCACCAATAACCATCTTGTAGTCTGGGAACTTCTTGATGTGCGGGAAAGTCTGCAGGAACTGGTCAGCAATCTGACGCTCCTTTGCAGTCTTATCCTTCCACCACGGATATTCCTTAACAGCAACTTGGTCGATTTGGTCTCTCGCTTGGATGTACTGGTAACGCTTGGGTAGCCCTTCTTCAAGAGCCCTCATAGCGTTTACCTTAATCTGCCTTATCTTGGCAGGGTCATAATACATTTCCTCGCCCTTGTCGTTTGTTTCCGTATATCCATCAGCGTTTTCCTCTGCCCAATTGCGAACCGACCTTGCTTGGGCAATCTCTGCCTCAATTTCTGCAATCGTATTCAAGTTGGAAAAAGGTTCGTCTGTGAATTCTGGCTCTCTGCGACTAGTCGTAGTGGTCTTCAGTGACTCGACTTCCTGCTTCAGTTTTTCGATTTCGGCTTCCGCCTCTTTTCGCTTTGCTGTCAGTTTGTCGATTCGCTTCTGCACACCACGAGAAACTTCCTCTTGCTCTTCCTCGGACTTTGAATGAACCTCATCGCCTTCAGTATCAGTTTCAGTGTTCGTTTCCGACTCACCGTCTGTCTGCTGGTCTTGGGGCTGATTACTGTCGTCTTCGCCCTCTTCCGCCTGTTCCGTAGCAACTTCATCATCGAACAGGATTGAGTTCAACCTGCTGTTTATTTCAGCAGATGTAGGAAAGTTGCTTTCCTGCAGACTGTTTTCGCTGTTGTCAGCGTTGGATGCGTCTGCTTCTCCGTTTTGTGGGTTTGTATTGTCCATTAGATAAGGTCTAAAGTGCCTTTTGTTTTGCAGGGTTTTTGCAGACTCCCAGAAACTGTTAGACTCAACTTTACATCTTTTTTACAGATGTCAAGTAGAAGTAAAATTATTCTGGAGTTAATCCAGCCCTAATTCGTGCCGTCTTGCGTTCTTCAAGAAGAAGGGCTTTAAAGTTTGTCAAAGCGTCCGCCCTCCCGCATTGGTGTACACGATTTTCACCAACCATATCTGGTGATATAGCCCTTTCAGTTTCTGCTTTTATGTTCAAGTCTAGCAAAAACACGAGGTGTTCCCACATCTTATTGTGTTCACTGAAACCAAAAACACTATTATCGTAATCAGTATCCTTCATTGGTTTGTGGCTGTTGTTGTTCTTGAGCAATCTTGTCCGACACAGGTGTAACTCCGATACGGCCTATTTGTTTGTTCTGTTGTTGCATAACAGACATCTGAAGGTTTTTGACATAATTCTGCAACAGCATCACAAAGACTTGGTCTTGCTGTTGAGCCTGTTGAGCCTTGGGGTTCTTAGCCATAATCTGCTGAAGATACTGCATCTTGGTCTGGGCTGTCGGGTCGTTCTCTACATAAGTAGCCTCGTTACCAAGCATCATCATACCAATTTCGTTCTGAACCTCCTTGTACATACGCTGGCTTGCTGTGGTTTGGTCAACAACAACAGACTTGGCTATATCTGAAGAAACGGCTTCCACAGACAATCTAACCATTGCGTTTCTATCAATCACACCGCCAGTATCCTGCGGAAGGATGTACTGGTTGATGGCTTGAAGTTTTTCAAGGACTAGGTCGCTGTACAGATTTCTGACATCAAACTTAACTTCAAAGTCGTACTGGCTGTTTATGTCTTCTATGTCCTTGGGTATTTGCATACCACAAATTCGTTCGACTTCAACGCTGTCCATATACTGGAGCGTAAGTTGAAGCATTTGCGTATATATCTCTCCCCAAGCCGTCAGCCAGTTATCCACCGAGTTCTGCTGAAGCATCTGCGACAACGCAGGTGGCGTATCCTCTCTGGTAAGACCAAAGTACCCAGCCGCATCTTTTTCAATCTGCGACACAACAAACTCAGCAATCTGCGGAGAACCTCTAGGCGGCTCCATCCACTTGAAATCTGAGTTAACATCTGAAACAGGGAGTAGCATCGCTGGCCCAATTCGACCAGTGCCACCAACACGCCGCTTGTACATTAGGGGTGGGACAGTTTCGAACGCAGTGCGGTCACGCATAGCATCTCTCTGTGCCTTGAGTTCGGCTTGGTCGGTTGACAGGATATCTGTGATTCCACGGCTCTCATAGATTGCCTTTCTGATGTACTCCCTGCGAAGCACTACGAATGGATACTTACCGTGTGCGTATCCAAGTTTACCGTGCTTCAAATGTGTCTGGTCACTGGCGTTAGGAGAGAAGACCGTGTAGTAAACACAAGGTACTCCATTCTCGTTTATCTGCCTATAATAGGCGTAACAAATCTCAATGAGGTTGTTTGTTCTGAGCCTATAGTCTTGGTTTAATCTGTTCGTAGGAACTATGTTTGGGTCTCTATACCAAGTGAACATACCCTTTGTCTTAATCGCCTCTTCAACTCCTTCCTCATCCCATTCGTCCGTTCTAATCATAGCACGAACTTCCAATTCGGTCATAAACACCTTTCTGAATACGACACGAGCCTTCTGAAGTTCTATTGTTTCGGGCGGAAATGTAAGTTCATCATACGGCTTAAGAGATGTAACTTGCGGGAGGCTTTTTAAAATAATTTCACTGTAAATAGTCGTATACCCCTTAGTTCTCAAATCCTGCACAATCTGTCTGGCTTGCTTTTCCTCGTACTCTGGCTTCACGGAAAGGATTATAGACACAGCAACATCCTCCTTGTCCTTGTCTATGACAAACTGAGCAATATTTGCCACTGGAGAGTCTGGATTGCCTTGAGCCATTTCCGCAGACATATTTACCAAGTCTGACAATGTGAACTTTGTCTCAGACATACCCATCTCCTGTTCCCAACCAATGTGAACGACTCCCCATCCGTACTGGTTTGTGTACTGAGCAAGAAGTTCTGCTTCCTTACGCATTTCCTGCTTCATTCTTCCAGCCGTTACATATTCCAAGAGGCTAGACATAGAACTGGCGTTCTTTGCATCATCTGGGGTTCTGCCAGAAACGCCAAGTTTTGAACCCTTCAAAGAGTTCATCCAGAGAGCCACTTGCTCGTTTATGACTCTATCGATAAGTCTAATTCTTGAGTCAGACGCACCTTCAAACGGAAGAGCGGGGTCATCTTCGTCACGGTTTTCGGAAAATTTCTTTCCGTCAGAAGTCTGTCCGTTCCATCTGCAAAAACGAATGTCGTCATTGTCGTTCAGTTCGGTTGTATTAGCACCAAACAAATAAGAACGGCTAAGTTCATTTATGAGTTCTGGAACATTAGGCTTTTCTGACTCAATAAGAAGCGGGTCTTGAGTCTCCTTGAGTTCGTGGGAATATGATTCTGGGTCGTCCATTAGTAAGAGAAGGGTGTATTGTTTATATTAGTTTTATTGTCTATAAATTCTGGTTGCATTACAACTAAATACCTAAGGCAGTCTATTGGGTCTTTTGTTGCACCTTTATCTCCGTCTGCTCCTGTCCATTCTTTAAGACAGTATATGAGGTTTTTGCAATTTTTAGTTACAAATAGTTTGGGTTGGTTGAGGGGGGATATGGGCTCTCCCATATTATAAGCCAGCAGGTCATTAATCATAGAAACTCCCTGTTCAACTGCTATTCCAGCGGCTGGAGCAAAGTACATAGGCTTTTCTCCACTATCAAGCAGTTCAATAACCGATGTACCTCCATCTCTACCTATCGCTTGGGTCGCTCCTGCACGAGGGTCAATATATCTTTCCATAACTTCCTCTTCATCAGCCTCTTCTAGTTTTTCAATTAAAAGTTTGTAGTCATCGATGCCCATACCAGCCCCATTTCTCTGTGCTATACCTTCTTTGCCATCTGCCTTTTCACTAGGCAAAGCCCATTCGCCATATGATATGTCGGGCCATTCTCTGTAGACATAAAGGTTTCCATCATCAGCCTTTCTAGCCCATAGCATAAACCAATTTCTTGCTCCAGCAGGGTCTGTGACCATATAATTAGTCCCAGTTTCTGGAACTGCTGACTCATCTATGATGTGATTGTCTCCAAATCTAGGGAATTGATTTCCGACAGTGTTGTCAGCCCATCCATAAGCACGAATTTTCTTCTCGTACAGATTTTTGCCATCCAAAGTCTTAACAAGTTCGTCAAATGGGTTGTAAGGATTGAGTTGAGAATGAAACCAGATGACCGAACCATTGTTTCGATGACACTCTGCTGTAAACGGCATATGTCCACGAGGTATTCCACCGACATATACATTGTTTGGGTCTAAAATGTCGGCCTTCATCCAACTTTTGAAGGTACAACCAGCGACAAACTCCTTAACAACCTGCGAATATCCAGCAATTGGCGTAAATGTAATCGCCAGTTTCCCTCTACGAGTCACAATACGGTAGCGTAGCGTCTCAACCCAGTCCATCGGCACAAGTTCATCGCACCATATAAGGTCGCACTCGCCACCTTCGATGACATCTCGCTTCTGTGCGTAATTCATAAACACACACTGAGACCCATTTGGCAAAATGAACGACTCTTCAGAGAATCCGTTTTTCTGCGAGTAAGCGATGTTAGTTACTTTTGTCTTCTTACAGTTCTTTAGTTCTGGAGGCATATACTTCCAGACTACATTCTGTTGCATCTGAATGCTGGACTTCTGCGTTGTGTGCAGACACCAGACCATTGCCTTTTCCTTATTTATCAAGGTTTGGATGACACGCTTTGCCATCCACTCCGTTTTGCCAGCACGATTGCCTCCAAGCACGAGCAGTTCTTGCTTTTCCTTTATCAGTCGGTCTGCTTCCTTCCAATGGTCTGGTTCAAAGCCGTGACGATAGGGGTCTAACTGCTCTGCAAGTATCTTGTCCTCTCTCAGTTCAAGTATCTCTGCGGTCTTGTCCAAACCAAAACGCTCAACGAGCATTTTGACATCTGGCATCTTAATTACAGGATGCGGAGTCGGCTTGAACGAGGAAAGGTCGCTCACTTACTTTCTAAAGAAGTTTGCCCTCATCTCATCTGTTATTTCTGGATAGTTCTCTGCATTGTCTGGGTGGAACATTGCAATGGTTTCCAAATCAGAATTAGCATAATTAATACCATCAAGATTTGTGACTTCGTTTCTTCTGTAGACTTCTCCAGTCAAGGGGTTTTCATAGTCAGACCTAGTTCTGTTCATTTCACCTATCGTCATAGGTATTATATCAAAAGCACCACCTGCAATGTTTCTACCTCCGCCCATCTTTTTGAGCAGACCTGCTACCTTGCCGATGGTTTTAGGTATAAAACTTGTTTCTGGTGCAGGAAGTTTACCTGTAGGAATTTTAGTTGTAGGAAGTTTTCCACTCTTTACATTTTCTGGAGTTACGGCAAGCGTTTGACGCAAAGGTTCTCCCTGTTGGAAACCCTTAATCATAATTCTTGGAGTGGTGGCTGTTACTCCCAAATTACTTTGAGGATACAAATATCTGAACATCTGCTCTGCGGTCATCTTAGCGGCTGTTGAATACTCCTTGCCTTTAAGCACACCAAGTCCTGTTCCTTCGGGGCCACCAATAGGCATTATGTTTGAAAGTCTTGTGTACGGAACAGCACCGCCTTGCTGAGGCATAACAGCCTTTACATCTCTGCCTCCAGAAAGCATAAATCCTTCCTTGCTGAACGGTTGTCTGGCAGATTTAGTTGCAGGAGTTCTAAGCGACCTCATTGCCTCTTCTTCTGCGGCAATGGCCTCCTTGACTGCATTTAAGTTCTTTATGTAATTCTTAAGTGCGTTACCACCATATACTGCGGCAACTCCAGTGGCAGTAATTTCTGGGGCGTATCCTCTGTTCCATAAAGATGTAGCAGTTTCAACTGGGCCTTTTGAGGTTTCATCAGCCTTCTTTGCACTGACTTGGCCTTTGTTGAATAGTTCGTTAATGTCTGTTGGTTCGTCCATATGATTTTAACCCTGTTCGGTATGCGTGTAGCACATTCTCGCTTGGGGTACAGGCTTCAAGGTTAGAGACACTGTTGTTCTCCTTGTTGCCGTCCTTGTGATTTATCTGTAACTCCGTCAAAGAATGTTCGTTCCAATATATCAGACCAAATGTAATTGCAACTAACTTGTGTGCATTTATGTTTATCCTAAACCCGTCGTTGTAGAGTTTAAATTGTAGGTAGCCAGACTTTAATTTGGTCGTACCGACAATCCGCTCTGGAAGCCTTCTGCCGTCACTTGTAGTCTTGGGGCAAGCCTTGAGCCGTCCGTGACTTGAAACCTCGTACAGCCCCTCAAATTGCTTGATTGGCACTGGCCTCCATTCTTCTTCTTGGTTCATAAAGTGGAGCCACTGGTCGGACTTGAACCGACAACCGTCTGTTTACAAAACAGGTACTCTGCCGATTGAGTTACAGTGGCCTTTACCTTTGCGATGCGTAAGCATCGCATCGTTTTACTTTTTCTTGCAACCGCAAGACTTTTTCTTGCAACCACAGGATTTCTTTTTAGTTTTCATATAAATATTACCAAGCCTTGCAACTCCAGTATCTGGCAGAGGTCTTGTCCTTAGCGGTAGCACACTTGTGTCTAGCACGGAAAGACTTTCTGCGAGCAGGGTTATTCTTCTTGATTGACATCTTCGGGTCACCGAAACGCACAATCTTTGCCTTTCCCTTCGAACCCTTCACATAGACCGCAGACTTCTTTGGGCCATTAGGAGTTCTAAAGGGCTTGTTAAGGGAAACTTTACGACCTTTGTATGTAGCCATTACTTTTTCTTGGGTTTGTCGTTATTGTTGAATCCATCTTCGATTTTACGCTTATCGTACTTGGGTATACCAAAATCCTTGGTCAACTTGTCGATAAACTCCTTATTTGGATTTGGAATTTGCTTTGATGGCTTGTTCGTTGGCTTTTTCATATGATTTGTAACTGGGAGTGCGTACAATGTGAGTCAGATTCTTTGAATCAACCAAAACATACGAACCCTTGGAGTATTGTTTGTTGTCTTTGCACTTTGTCAAGACTTTGAATCCAGTTTGATGCTCGACCATTATGCAGGTAGCGTTTTTGTAGTTATTTACAACAACCTTGCCAGCCCAATAGGTATTGTTGACCGATTTATCAAACTCACCCTTAGTCATAGGCTTCCATTCCTTGGGGGTCTCTACAATGTCGGTCAACTGACGCTTAACTTCCATATAGTATCTCAAATACAGCAAACCATTGCCTGTCCAGTACACAGTACGCAGATGTTCGGGCTTGTTTGAGTTTTCCCTGTACCAGAGAGTACCCAATTGATGTTCTGCCTCAATGGATTCTCGTATTTCTTTGAATTCGCTACGGCTTATGCCGAACTTGTCTACCAAGTCCTTTTCCTTGATGTCTTCCTTGTCCATATGTCTACCAAAACCCAACAAATCGATATGTCAACCCTTTTATGTATACGCTATTATATCTACTATACTATATGTAGGAAATCCATTGCACCCCCCTCGGGAAATACACTTCACCCCCCTAGGAAATACATTTCCTCCCCCCTTTTGAGCATAAAAACAGACAAAAAACCGACTTTCTACAGTTCCGCCTTGACAAACAGATTATAAAACCCCCTAATAACCCCCAGCCTTTACAGACTATGCTTGCCTTTTACCGTAAATAGTGTCCAGAGTAATGCGTTGAAGAACGGTGCAAAAGAAGAGAAGCGTGTCCCCCCCGCCGTGTTGGCGAGGGGAACACTTTCTCTGTAATGCCGTGCTACTTACAACGCATTCACTTTCCGTTTACAATGCGTACGGCGGCGAGCAGCACGAGGAGTGCTAGCACGCTCACTTGCTGGCGAGACGCTCGGCGATGAGGGACTTGAAGTCACCGAGGTTCATTGCCCGCTTCATTGCGGCCGTGCCGAGTTTGATGACGGCGGCGTCATCGAGTTTGATGCCCTTCACTTTCTCGCACACGACAGCCGCCGTGCCAGTGAAAGCCTTGGAGCCTTCGGCCTTGGCGGCGTCTCGTGCCGTGCGTGCGGCTTCGACCATCTCAGCGACCATCGGGCCGCACTCGAGGATGAAGCGGAGAGCCTCTTCGGCGGTGGGCTTGATGGACGCGACCTTCTTGCCGCTCTTGCTCGTCTCGACCTTCACGCTCTTGCGAGCGGCGGCGGTGACCTTGGCGGCGGCGGTGAGGAACTCGCTCGCCTTGAGCGGCTGCTTCTCGGCGGCGGTGGACTTGGTGGACTTGCTGGGGGACTTGCTCATTGTGGTGTGTGTTTGGTTTTGGTTTTGCCTCGGCGTGATTGCCTCGACTCCTTTATTATACCACGACCTTTGGAGGGGTCTGTGGAAAGATGGAGGCGGCACACCGAATATGCCGCCGCACTCAAAGTCACGCTAACACCTGTGGCTGTGGGTGACTTTTTGTGCTATTTCTATTTTTTGCGTACGGCCTTGTACAGGGCTACTGCGAACAAGGATAGGACAATCACTTCAACTGGCGTTGGCATCGGAGTTTCTAGTTCTGTATGGCACACGCACACGCAGACGCTCGATAACATCCTTTGCGTCACGCTTGATGAAGCAACGCTGGTAATAAGCATCCCACTTACTGCGAGTAAGGTGGGATACATTTGTGGACAAGCCCCAATAGGCGATGACATCGGCTAGTTGCACACGATATGCAACATCACCTTCCCACAGTTGAGGAGAGATATGGAACAGGTCGATGAGGGCGATGCGTCTCGCAATCTCAATCAACTTGTCCGTAGTCATCTCGCCTGTGAGGTCGTGTTGAAGCAACATCTGATAGTAGATGAACACTTCGGCACGAGGATGCCAGTACAGTTGTGGCTTATCGTCACCTGCTCGCTGTGTCGTGTACTCGATGAGCGAGCGGTCAACGGACTCTGGGAACTTGAAGTCTAGGCTCATAGGTATGATTAGTACCAGCAGGAGTAGAAGACTTCGTAACCTTCGGACAGGGCGTTGAGAGCGTCCTTGATGAAGGCTTTGTCACGGACGATGTCTTCGGGCTGTGTTGCACCCCAGAAGAAACCTTCGCCACGCTGTTCGTATCCATTATGCTCTTCGATGTGTTGCTGTAGGGACAGCAAATCTTCACGAGTGAGCGGCATCGTGACACAGTTGAACTCATCCATACCACCCTTGCTGGAGTAGAGTTCCGTCATCCAAGCGTTGAGGTCTGCGTGTTTACGCCATTGGCAAAGGTCAATCTTGCCTTTGTCGATTGTCTCAAACTCTTGTTCGGTTAGTTCACGCTCGGTGATTAGTTCAAGCGGGGCGATTTCTGGACGCTGTGCCCAAGCGTATTGGTCGAGACCCATAGTGATAGGCGGGACGCACCACCTTGCGATGATGCGTCCCTGTGTATCAGTTGTTGATGTCGACTGGGGTCACCAGCGACAGGAACTCGGCCTCGTTGTGTGCCGCACCACGGAGGGAGGACACGATGTTATGACCAGAGCGTTGAGTCATCTCGTACTTCTGGATGCCGTAGTTATGCGTCAGCACTTGCGTGTGAGCGTTGTACAGATTCCAGATGTTGCGAGACTCGTCTTCTCGGTAGGTAGGGTGTGCCCACACATCGGTGACGGCCTTGGCGAAACGCTCGGCATAGATGCCACGCTTCGTGAGGTTGTCGATGATGGTGTAGCCCTGCTGTTGCGAGATGCCGACACGGCTCATATTGGCCCAAACTGCATTCAGTTCAGACCACTCGTCCATCGCCTGTTGCAGGACTCGGGTGACGAATGCGGGAGACACATTGGTGGTGTGTCGCACGGACATCGACAAGTCCTGTCGGAACGAGGTCATACCATTAAGGCAGACCAAGCGGACAGCACCAACGCTGATGGACGATTTGCTCGTGCCATCGAACGAGTTGCGAGCGATGATACGCAACGCAACCGTGTCACCCTTGGCGGGTTGTGCGGTGCGGGTATTGAACTCGTACTCGATGTGCGACCTTGCACCCCAGCGGGTGACGATGGCCTCACGCTTGCTCGGCTCAAGACCAAGGCTATTGAAGCCAGTCTCGATGGAGTCGGTGAATGCGGAGTTCTGGACGATGCCGTAACGCTCCGATGTGACACCGATGATGATGCCATTGTCGGAACGCTGGTTGCCCCAAGCGTTAGCGGGCTTGCCGTCAGCCGTGTAGAGCGGGACAGACTTGACCGTGTATTCGTGGGCGTGAGAACCAGAAGAGACCTTCTGGCCGTAGGAGCGAGCGACTTGCGTCTCGCTCTCGTATTGCTGGCGGATTAGGGAGAGGCCAGCACCCTCGATGTCGTGTGACATATGTGTGTTTTTTGTTTGGTTTCTGTGCTACTAGGCTAACACCTGTGTCGACGCTTCGCTTTTCGCACAAATTGGTTGGAGGTTAAGAGGACAGGTGTTTGGACTTGGCCTCGATGATTGCGTCTTCATTCCAAGTAGGAAGGATGCCTTCTGGCGGCGTGTAACTGCCGTCATTAGCCATCACATCTTCAAGCCAACGCATACCCCAAGAGAGCCTTGCGATAGCGAACTTGCGAATGTCCTCGCTGTGGATGTAGAACAGGAGGTCAGTCCTGTCCTTGTTGATGCGATGTTCACCGATGAGTTTGATGCGAGCATCAAAGGTTTCGGTGACGAACTTCTGGAAGTCCTGCTCGGTGTTGTCTTCACCGAGAAGCGTGTGAGGCCAGACAACGACCTGCGTGTAAGGGTTAGGCATTGCTGTTGCCCTCGCTGGTGGTGACTTCTTCGTAGGCCGCTTTGACCATCTCGCCCAGAACCGTCTTGACTGCGTGGGCCACGAGGTTGTGGAACCAGATGTCGAACTGCGGGCCGAACTTGGACTTCAACTGCTCGACCAACAGCAGGTCGAGTTTTGCCTCGATGGCATCGTCGATTGCGTTGCGGTAGTTGGCTTCCTCGTTTTCACGAGCGGCGTACAGCGTATCCTTGAAGATACGAGCGATGTCTTCCTGCAACTTGGTGGTGAACCAGTCACGCTTGAGTTCATCGCAGACCATATCGGACAGGTTCTCACGAGTCACGAGGTCATCGTCAGACATATGCTCCGACTTGAGCATAATATCTTCTGGGTCGAGTTCGTCACGAGTGATGATGTCGTTGTTGGATACGACATCAGACCAGTCGATTTTATCTACGACCTTGTCGGCGACCCTGTCCCAGTCGAGGCAGTCACGGAGACGGTAGTCCCAATCTTCGTTGTCGAGTTCATCGCTGATGAACGAACCATTGCTGATGCAATCGCTGACTGCGTCATCAAGGTTGTCGTTGGAGACGAACTTATCGTCAGCCCAATTGCCGAGCCACTTCATAACGCTCTTGGACACGACAGCGTCAAAGTGTTCCTTCAGCGTTTCATCGCTGGTGGTCACGCTGACTTGGTCGTGATTGAGCATCGTGCAGAGCCTACGAACATCGTGTTCAAGGGACTGGATGCGGGCCGCATACTCCAAGCGGAGCATATCGACCTCGCTGGGTTCGTACTTCTTGGGAGCGAACCAAGAGCAGACGGTGGAGAACAGGTTTTTCATAACGGTTGTTTGTTGGTGTTTTGTTTTTTGGTTTGGTTGATGCACCCTGTGCTACTTGCCTAGATGTTTGTAGCGGCTTTCGCACAGGATACAGCGAGTGGATGCGTTACTTCGTGTTGTTATACGAGTTACGCTGGATGAAGCCGTTGAGAAGTCGGGCGATGACTTCGGCACGACAGATGCCTTCCTTTTCGCAGATGTACTGGAACGAGTCTACGATGTTGGAAGGAATGCGAGCGGAGATGCACTTGAGTCCGTGCTTTTCCATATAACGCTTGGACGCTTCACGAGCATCCTTACGCTGTTGGTGACGGAGACGAATGGCATCGAGCCGCTTCTGTTCTGCTTCGGGAGTTGCAAGCCACTTGGGCTTGCCCTTGGTACGCTTGACATTGCTGTCAGCGTTTACGGAGGTCGTGTTGACCTCGTTGAAGGTGAGCAATTCTTCGCTCACCAGTTTCCATCTAGTTTGAGCCTTGATGGGACGGCTGTGACGCTTGGTCATTGTTGTTTTTATTTTGGGTTTCCGCTTCACCGCTCTGGGAGGAGAGCAGTTCGGCGAGAAGGTTTTCGTGTTTGTCCTCCCATTCAGAAAGACGACTCTTATTCATTATCGTCAATCGGTTCGTCCGCCTCATAAGCGGACATTATGTCTGGTCTGTATCGCAACAACTTGCGTTGCTTGCAATCGTCACACACCTTGCAGAGAGGTATGCCGTGTCCATCGTTGAGCCAGAAGGTTTGAAGCCCGCTTCCGCATTCGCAAATGTTGAGCCGTGGGTCTTGAACAGTCGTGGTCACCCAGCGACTGCCAAGAATGTTCGGCCTCCAATTGAAACGCTTCTCGCATTGACGGATGATTTTATTCACCTCGTCTTTTGCGAACAGCAAAGCGGTGTAACCTTTTTTGGTTACCATCTGCTCTTCTGGTTCAAACATATAGTCCTGTGCTGCGGATTGTATCCACATCACCTGCGTGTCGTGTTCGTTCACGACTTCACCCCTTTCGTGTGCTGAATGATGTACTTGGACACGGCAAGGTAGACCATTTCGTTTACGCTAACGCCATTCTTAAAACAGAATGCTTTCACGCTGTCGTAGAACGCTATGTGGTCATCTCTGTATCCGCATCCAGTCCAGCCGACTGGGAGACAAGCGAGTCCTGTCTTTGCTTTGCCTACCTTACGCAGTTTAGCCTGATAGAGTTTGTGTCGCTCTTGGTTAGCAGGGTCGTTCCTGTAAGAGTCGAGGTAGTTCTTTCGGCTTTCAACACGCTTGGTGCGAATGGACTCGCATTTGTCGCACGAACACTTGCACACAATATGGATTTCATTGCCGTCAATCCACTTATGTGTGCTAGGGCGAGCAATCGCTTGCTCGTAGGTGAAGAGTCTGTGTGTTTTCACGACACGACTCCTTTCTGGATGAAGGAGAACTGTTTGCCTTCGACACCGACTGCTTTGCCTTTGGCTCGCAGTCCAACGATGCGTCCGTGACGACCGTCTGGCTTGTCTAGGAAACGCAGGTCGTGCTTATCGCCGTCAATCACTTCGTATCCCCAATGGTGGGAAGGAAGTTTGTGACCACGCTTGATGTCGAACACGACAGAGACATTCACTCCGTTGTCCAAGCACCACATCGCATCGTTCGTATCGCCGCCGCCATACGAGTAGGTGAGATGATAGTTCATCGGCAACTTCTTGTGCGTCCAGTCTAGCACACGCTTGAAGTCCTTCGTGTAGTCGTAGAACTGCGTGTGCGAATGACGATGCATAATCTCCTGCATCTGCTCGTTCCAGATATCGCTCGTGCCGTTGAGACGAACGCACGGCTTGAACTTACGCTTGAGCCTCGTCTGCTGACGATGCGTGAGGTTCTCGTGGTTCGTAATCTCTAGGTCGATGCGAGACCAGAACAGGTCGGGATGCTTGAGCATCCAGCGAGTCTTCTTGATGCGAGACTCTTGGATGGACTTGAACACGCCAGCGAGACCAGCGGTGTTCAGACACCAACCACGGCACTCTGGTGTTGAGTGTTCGCACACATTGGCTACGCCAGAAGTACTGGCAGGAGCGAGATAGAGGATGGCGGTGCGATAGCCGAGCCTCTCACCTTTGACGGTCTTTGCGTTGGAGAAGTTGAACAGGTTTTTCATATGCGTATAGATGCGGCAGAGATACTCGCCCACGGTTGCCAGCCGTGGACGAGACGCTCCGATGCGTTACGAGTTCTGCTTCGTGTCGTTGATGTGGTCGAACGAGTCAGCAACGGTGCTGGACTGCTCGATGACAGGGTCGTTCTTGGAGCAGGACTCCGTGCGGAACTCGGTGATGCCGAGTTCGAAATCACGGTTGAAGTCCATCAAGAAAGCCTCGCTCATCTTGCGGGTATCCTCGTTGTCGGTGTCGCTCTTGAGGCGAGCGAAACCGTTGGAGTGGATGCCGTAGACTGCGGCGAGCATAGTCGGCAAGACCTTGACGAACTCGTATGCGGCGAGGCGAGCGAGTTCCTGTTTGGTGATGTCGAAACGATACATCCAATCGCCAGACTCTTTGGTCGTGACGAAGATGGAGGTGAAGGCGTACTGGCTATTCGACTTTGCGATGGCGATAGCGGCGTTCACGAACTTCATCTCACCTTCGTACGAGGAGATGTTGGCGTAGGGTGCGGTGTGAGTCCAGACGCAGGACGAGACGACCTCGACCTTGACGGCGTTCTGGAGCGTGAGGGAGAGCGACTTGAGGTTGCTCATAGTTGTTTTGGTTCACGATACTTGCGTACGCACAGACCGCCACGCCCACAGGAGTTTGGGTTAGTGGGCGTAGCAGTTCCTGCCAACCAGCCACACGGCTAGTTGCTTGAGTCTAGAGAACAGGGGCGGACGCTTTCTCGCTTAACCCTATTATCTCACGACTTCTGGAGGGGTCTGCAGTTCCGCACCGCCCGAAACCGCAGACCTTCCATTACCTTCTTCTAGGTCGCTTACACCTGTCTTCAGCGTGACCTTTTTATGAAATTAATTTTTCTGGGAATCTGGGCTCTGGATTTCTATTACCTCTCCAGAAAGCATTCTGTTGATGTCCTCGTGTCTTACCTTGAGACGATGTTCTGTTACAACGACAGGCTGGTCATTGAGGGTCTGGACTTTATCAATGAGTATAGCCAGAGCCAAGGGCATCTGTGTTATGGGCAGTTTATCAATCTCTGAATCGAGTCTAGTAGCACCCTTCAAGATGATAGATTTAAACAACTCGCTGGTCTTACGCTTGTATGTACCTAGGTCTATATCCTTGTCACCCATCTCTTGACGAACGGCAACGACTGTATGGGAAGAGACACCGACCTTTTCTTCGATGTCCTTCTGGGTGTGGCCTTGTTCTGTGAGCCAGACGATTTCCTTCTTTTTTTCTGGCGTAATTTTTTCGAGGGTAACAGACTTTTGGTCATTCTTAACCCTTTCGTATTTAGACTCTGATTCCATAGCAACAAAATATGCAAAATTTACCCGAAAGTCAATGTTGGTTGGTCGTTCCTATAGAACCTCCGACATCCACGCATCAAGCGAACCTCAGAATATTAAAAACCAAGGATGGTAGACAGTTCATAGGTAAGATGAAGAATAATAAGGTCACAAATTGGTCAAATTTGTTCGGAAAACACATTGAAAAGTTGGAAAAACCGATTGAAGGGCCAGTTCGGGTGTATATTCGACTTTATTATACTCCTCCCAAGTACCTTTTACCAAAGATTAACAAGTGTAAAATACTTGTAAAAACGACTAAACCCGATGTGGACAATGTTGTCAAGGCCATTTTGGACGAGTTTACAAAATGCAAATACTGGGTTGACGACAGTCAAGTTTGGGCCATAACCGTTGAGAAGTACTGGGCGGCTCTACCAAGAGTCGCTGTGTACATAGACCAAAACCAACAACCAACAACCAATGAGTAAGTCACTAGTATGTGAAATGACGGAGAGCGAATACCGCTCTCTTCCCGCTTTGAATGCTTCCCGCTTCAAGGCGTTCCACCGTTCGCCCTTCCACTTCTTTAACCAGAAGGAGGTCGAAACTACCGAGGCTATGAAGATTGGCACTGCCATCCACACGGCAATGCTTGAGCCTAGCCTGTACCATTCTGAAATCGGCTACTTGCCCGATGTGGATGGACGCACGACTGAAGGCAAGGCCATCAAGAAGGCGTTTGAGGAACATTACGCTGGAAAGACCATCCTCAAGGCGGCTTCCAAGGATGTCGTTGAGCGGGCTTGTACGGCAATCACCTACAGCCCAGAGTGGAGGGAAATCAAGGGAACGCAGGGTATGCGTTATGAGCAGGTGCTTATGTGCGATTTGCACGATGTTGCCTGTAAATCTCGCCTTGACCTGTTGGATGTGGAGAGGGGCATCATCCGAGACATCAAGAGTTGTGACGATGCCAACATCGAGAATTTCAAGTATACGGTAAAGGACAGGCTGTACTGGCTACAGGCGGGCTTCTACACGCTTATGGCAGAGAAGGTGTTTGATAGGAAGTTTAACTTTGAGTTCATCGCAGTTGAGACCAGCGAGCCTAGTTCCGCCCTGTTCCACGCTGTGGACGAGCAGGAACTTGACCGCTGGAAGAATCTGGTGGACATCCTGTTGCTTGAGTACAGCGACTGTTTGAAGGCAGACTACTGGCCTAAGCCCAAGAACAGCGTCCTCAAAGACCTATACATCAAATGAGCAAACCCTCATTTACTGGTGTCTGGATTCCTGTAGAGGTCTTCCAGATGGACACCCTTACCATCACCGAAAAGGTGGTGTACGGTATCGTGAACGCCCTCGACAATGAAGAGGGCTGTTACGCCTCCAACGGCTACCTTGCACAGACCCTGCAACTGAGCGACAGACAGGTCAAGAATGTCCTCAAAACGCTTATCGACTACCAGTTGGTGGTACGCATCGAACTGGACGGCAAACGCATCCTACGGACTGTGGAGAAGCAAGCCTTGGTGGGTGCTACAGATTTCCTAGGGAGGGGGAAACAGATTTCCCGCAAGGGGGGAAATAGACTTCCTACATATAGTAAAGATGATAAGAAAGATGATTTAGATACAAGGGAGTTGCCCTATGGAGAGGCTTTCAAGGAGGCTTGGAAGAAGTGGGAAGACTACAGGAAGCAGACCAAGAAGCCCTTGACCGATATGACCAAGGGCGAACAGTTGAAGATGCTTGGAGGTCTCTCCAACGAGAAACAGGCCATCGCCACGATTGATAAAAGTATTGCATTCGGCTGGCAGGGTCTTTTTGTGACCAAGCAGGATACCTTAAAACACAAAGCACCACTAACCAACCAAGACCACGCCAATGGCTTCTAAATGCATTCATTGCAAGAAGGACGCAGTACCTGTTTGGGATGCACGGAGCGAGAAGTTCAAGCCTCTCGTGTCCGTGTGCCTAGACTGTTTCAAATCTAAGGAACACCACGAATGGCCTTTCGTGTACAAGGAAGTTTTTGAGAAAAACCACTGGCAGTTCCGCCCTGTGCATCCAAGCACTCCTGCGGCCTTCTACGACACCATCGAATCCCGCCTTGCACCACAGATGCAGGAGGCTGTCAACTCCTATGACTCCAGCAAGTCGTACCTGCTCCACGGAGTCACAGGCACAGGCAAGACACGCACGGCTTGGCTGATGTTCAACCGTGGCTGGAGGGAGTTCTATCCACGAACCGCAGAGTTCCTAACGATGCGTAAACTGGAACAGAAGATTGAGGAAGGGTTCGAAAACCGTTCGCACGGAGAGGTCATTGACAGGCTCGTCAACTGTGCAATACTATCCCTTGATGACCTTGGCAAAGAACGCTTGACGGCACGAATGGAGTCTGATTTATTCGCCATCATTGACGAGAGAACATCGAACAACAGACCGACCATCATCACCACAAACTACAATGGCAACGGCCTTCTCGACAGGTTCAACAACTCCGAAACTGGTGCGGCAATCATCCGCAGAATAAAGGATTACTTCACCATCCACGGAGCGTCCAAGGAATAATTTCTCCCAACCAAAATGGATACCCAAACCAACACCCAAACCAACGACCTCGTCATTGAGGTCACCAACGCAAAAAAGTATGTCATCCTTCCAGACGGTCGGATGGCTCGACTGCTGAAGCCAGTCAAGGTTAAGAAGTACGAGTACTACTCCTACATCAACGACCAAGGAAAGGCTGTCCGCATCAACAAGGAAAACAGCCGCAACATTAATGTCGTACTCGAAACTAAGTAACCGAATCTGGAAACAAGTTATGGAAGATACTACTATGCAAAAGCAAAACCTGTCTGAGTTGTACATCGCCCTTGGCAAGGTACACGATGACACCAAGGACATAGTTGCGGATGACTTCAATCCGCATTTTAAGTCAAAGTTCGCCAGCCTATCGGCTCACCTGTCGTATCTGAAGCCAATCTTCAGCAAGCACGGCCTCGTGGTCATCCAGTTGCCCTGCTCCGAGTACCACGACAATGGTATCGGCATCAAGACCATCATCGCCCACAAGAACGGCACGAGCATCGAGTCCTCGTGCATCGTCCCTGTCGGTGAACAGGCTACTGGTCAACAGGCTGGTGCTATCCTCACTTATCTGAGACGGTACTGTCTGGCCTCTATCGGGGGTCTGGCTACCACGGATGATGACTGTGAAGTAGACCGTGTGGTCAAGACTGCGTCCACTCCTGCTCCTGCCAAGAAGGCTTCTGCACCTGCACCGTCCGCTCCTTCCATCGGAGTAAGCGTTGACTTTGACCTGCAAGTTCCGTTCGGCAAGAACAAGGGTACTGCCCTTAAGGACTTGCCAGAGGCTGACCTTGACTACTGGGCTAACAAGTGGGAACCCAAGCCTTGGGAAAAGACTGGCAAGGTCGGCGTAAAGGACTTGTCCCTCAAGAAGTCCGCACAGGCTCTCTGGGCTATGAAGGAAAATGGTGAAGGCGAACCAGAATCTACTGACGAAGTTCCCTTCTAATTGACCTTGTCCCTGTAGTTCAATGGATAGAACATTCGCCTTCTAAGCGAATTATCTAGGTTCGATTCCTAGCAGGGACATTTTCACTAATGAAATACGCACTACTCCTAGCCCTGTGCATCCAAGCACAGGCTATGGAAATCACGGATGGCTTTTTGCAAAAAGTTGCCATCATCGAGTCCAACGAACAATGCACTGCCGTAGGAGACAGGGGTGCTAGTCTTGGACGCTACCAGATTCAACGCTCCGCTTGGGTCGATGCCTGTCGCAGGAACGGAGAGAACTGGCAATACAACAAGGACAACGCATTCAACTACACGATGGCACATCAAGTAGCCCGCTGGCATTTTGAATGGATTGCAGAAACGCTCAAGAAGCGTGGTGTCAAGGTTACCGAGATGAGCCTGTATATGGCCTACAACAAAGGTGTTGCTGGTGCGTCTCGCTTGCGGTTCAATACCCAGATTAACGACCCTGCTATGAACAGGGCTAGGGTCTATCTGAATACCTGCCAATGAACCACACAGCACAGAACAGTCTCAAAGCATCAGCCTATCTCTTAGGTATCTCTGTAGAAGAACTCATCGATGTCCTCAACAACGCCTCGCAAATCAAGGAAATCCGTACTACCAGTGGATTCCCGCTTAGCCTACCTACTAGGACAGGCCAAACGCAACCAGCACCAGAAGTTTGTGGTGCTGACGATAAGGGATGCGGAACTGATACTCAAGTTCCTAAGAAAACCAACAATGCAAATGCCTTACAGCATCAAGGAGATAGATTAGAATTCATTAACATTATGGACTCAATTGCAATTAGCCAGATGAAGGCCGAGAACGCCCGCCTCAAGGCCGAGGTCGAGCGGCTGACCAAGGCGGGGGATAAGATGGCAAAGCGAACAGAGTTCTTTCAAAAACGATGGGACGCTGATGAACTTTGCCAAGAGGTCGAAGCGTGGAACGCCGCCAAGGAGGGCAAGCAGTCGTGAGCCAACCAGCACCATACGATGACGAGCGGATGGTCAAGTTCGGGGAAATGGTCAAGGCTATGCAGTACCTTACTGAAGAGGTAACAAATCTCCGCTACAGGCTCTTGCAATATGAGTCTGGGAAACAACCCAGTTTATGCGAAAAACCAAAAAAGAAAAGAAAATCAAATTCGTAATCGTCTCTGACAACCACGGAGATATGGTCGATTGGGATGCCGCCAAGGCATTGTTCGATTTCATCCAGTGGTATCAACCCGATGAAATAATACACGCTGGAGATGGCTTTGACTTCCGTTCCATCAGAGGTGGTGCTTCAGCCAATGAACAATCAGAGTCACTTGAGGATGACATCAAGTGGGGAAAGAAATTCCTCAAGCATCTGAAGCCCACAAGATATCTGAAGGGCAACCACTGCGAGCGTCCAGAAAACATCTTTTATGCTACAACTAATGCAATCGTTAAAGACTACTGCTTCCATCTTATGGAAGACATCGACAACTTCCTTAAGGAGATTGGTTGCAAGACTATTCTCCCCTACCACGCAGACGAGGGAGTGTTTCGCCTCGGCCCAGTCGCTACAGTTCACGGCTACACCGTCAACAGATATTCAGTACAAGAACACGCCGAGTTTTACGGAGTCGCTGGAGGAGCCGTCACGATGGGACACCTCCATCGCATCGCCTGTGTCAACGCAAGAAAACACGGAGGTGTCGTTGGATTTTGCGGAGGACACCTCTCTCGTAAGCGTGAAATGCGTTATGCTAAGAACCGACTGGGAACTGCTGAATGGGGTACTGGCTGGCTATGCGGGTATGTACAAGGTAACGACTGGAAGATTTGGCAAATACACAGAGTCGGTGACAGGTTCATTTACCCACAAGACGCACGATGAAGTCCAAGATAGACTACAAAATCTTTGTGAACGAAATGAATTCCTTCCAAAGGTACAAGCCTGTGAAGGAGGAGCCGATGCCCAAAGGGTTCTTTTCGTCAAGAGAACTGGCGAAACAGTACGACATTGTCCAGCGTGTTTCGCAAAAGTGGATATCTCAACTGATGGCAGACGGAAAACTGGAAGTCCTGTTCATAAGAAGAAAAATAAACGGCGTGTTCGTTAAGAAAATACCAGTCTATAAATTCAAGACCAAAGCATATGAGAAGAGTTTCAAAATCGGACATCAAAGAAAATGATGAACTATACCGTGGATGCACCTTCCTAGAACCTAGGGAGTGGCTCGACAACGCCATTATCGGTAAGTGCTTGAACACAGGTGGTGTCATCTACGATTACGACACCCTCATAGAGGCGTTTATGACCAAGGACGGCATCTCCTATGACCAAGCCTCGCAAGTGGTTGACTTCAACACGGAGAGGGCAATCCCATATATGCCTGTTCCTCGTCCAGTCATCCAGAAGGAAGAGATTGACATAGAAGAAGAGTTCGATGAGGACGATTATGAATGACGGTTCTTTTTCACGGCAGTAACTCAATTGGCAGAGTGTCAGTTTTCCAAACTGGATGTTGCGGGTTCGACCCCCGCTTGCCGTACTTGCAGAGGGTTGGCAGAGTGGTCTATTGCGGCAGTCTTGAAAACTGCTGGGTGTAACAGCCCCATCCGTTCGAATCGGATACCCTCTAGATTGACAGGGTGTGTAGTTTAAAGGTCAAAACAGCCCGCTCATAACAGGCACGATTCTGGTTCAAGTCCAGACGCACCCACCAATCGCTATATTGTCCCTAAGGGTAAGACAATATAACTTCAAAGCAGAGCCACCAAAGGCAACAACGCAAACCCTTCCCTTAACTCTGCAACGCACGAACGAGTCTGCCACTGACCATCCTTCTGTCAAGATGTATACCAGAGCAAGAGAGCCTCTAGACCTATTGCACACGCAACCATAATAGCACCAGACCTTTTCAGAAAAACTATCGGAGAGAATGCTACCAAGGCTACCCCAAATACTAATAGTCCTAGACAAGCCAAAGACGCTTGCAGAATCAGTTTTGTTTTTCTTTCTTCTTTCAGTATGCGTTCTGATTCTTGTCGCAACGCAATTGCTTCAGTTAGTTGTTTATCTTTTTCCTCTACTTTTGCCCACAATTTGTTGGTCTCTTCATCAACCTTAGCCGCTCGTATCTTGTCATCTTGTACGGCCTTGGTGTCCTTCTCTCTGATGATACGCTCGTACTCCTTTATCCTGTCGCTCTTTGGTTTGCTTACCCCGCTCAGTCTTTCGATTTGGCCTTGAAGAATTTCTCTAGGGATTCCAGCAGGTACGGAAGGGACGATAGCAGTGAGAGCAGAAGCAGACTCAGAGACGATTTCTTCGACCTTCGTGATGTAGATGTCTTTTTCATTGTTGTTTGAAACTACGACAGGCGGTTTGTCTATTTGCGTAGTAGCACAACCACATAGAGCAAAAACCATTGTTGCTAAAACAATGCATCTCATCTTGTGGTTCTTTCAACTTGGTAGCCTCCTATTATCGGGTAATCTATACCAGATTGTACCACTTTTCGTCTTCCTAGGTCTCTATACTCTTGGTCAAGATAAGCCTTGTATGTAGGCGTTTCTGCAAGTGCATCATACAAACCAAGCGTAGCCATATTTAATGCTGGCTCTAAACCAGACTGAATTCTAAGCCCCATATTTTCTTCATATGTAGGGTCTCTTCTATATCTGTTGTAGAAATCAGTGAAGTTTGCCTCTCTTCTGTTTAATGCGTCATACGGTGCGTAAGCAATTGCTAATCCTGTAGCCGCTTTAGTTCCTAAATTATTTAACACAGCCTTTGTTTCTGGTTGAGCAAGAACAGTACGAACAGTGTGTTCAGCATTCATTAAGTGATTAGGAACTGATGTTTTAAAAAACGGTTTAGTGTAATCAAACTTCCATTCTATTTTTGGAGTTCCTGTCTCAAATCCTTTCTTTGGGCCATCAAATCTTCCAGAAATAAACTCTCCACCTCTCAATCCATAGTTGTTGCCCCTTTGATTTATCCTATCAATGAAGCGTGGGTTTTCTTTTGGAGAAACAGTTCCGTATTCACCATAGGCAGGATTTTCAAAATCAAGTTTTATTCCATTATGAGTAGTTCCAGTTCTTTCGTATAAACCATTTCCTTTTGTTGCAAATTCTGGTGTCATCTCGTACACAAAATTTCTGTTTAAGTCTCCAGACATAGCACCAGTGGCCCCATAGTCCCCATAATATTGTCCGTGTATTGCTCCGTGAGAAAAATACGCTTCTGAACCAAACTGTGAACTACCAGTTACTTGACCAGAGTTAAGCAAACTCCTATATGCAGTTATAGGGTCTGACGCTGGAGTACCTAACACTCTGTATTTATTGTTAGGAGACACATTTATACCATAAATTCTATAGTATTCTTCTGGGGACATTCCCCAACTTTTTCTAAGTTCAATTGCCATTTTCTTGGGCTTTTTGTAAAAATTTACTGCGTATCCAGTTAAAAAGTTCGGGGGCTATAGAGCCAGATATAGAACAAAAAACGCTCTTGTAGAATGGGTCTAGGCTTGTCTGGTATACGGAGAAGTAACAGATTACCCCTACGATTGTTCCAGCGGCTATCTTCCGTATCCAACGAGTCGTATTGTACTTCTCATCCGTAAGTATCAGCCTAGCCAGCATACCAAGACCGCCAAGAATTCCAAACAGCCAGCCTGTTTTCTTGAACTCATTTATAAGATGTTGAACAGATTGGTCGTCATTCATACTGCTTCATCTCCTGTTTAAGCATTTCCTCAACCGCTTCGTACTCGTGGTAAGTCTCAGCCATAAAGACAGAGGCAGGATTGAACACTCGGAATATGCTCTTCCCATCCTTGTCTATCTTGATGATGGTATACTTTAGTCTGTTTCTTACTATGACCCAGTCTTCAAACGGTCTATCTGGAGTTGGGCCAGCAGACTGTATGATTTCAAAGTTAGAAACATCGCTGACAGTCTTCTCCTCATCGCTAAGAGGTCTAGCCTCCTCTGAGATTGTTGCCTTTCCTTGTGCGGCAGAGTTCTCATCGGTTGCCGCATTGGGTTCTGGAGTAGGCTTATCTGACTTCTTACGAACCCAAAGCGTATGACCGTCTGGGCTTATTCTGCGTTCAAAGTACTTAGCAATAACCCCTTCCTTCATAGGAGTAATCAACAGTTGTTCCTTTCTTGGCTTACCGTTCACATCCCACTTGAGGTAATGCATTTCACCGTATTGACCTATGCCTTCAAGTTTGTCCGCCATCAACTGGCTGAAGAACGGCTTACCTTTGTTCTCCTTGTACAGTTTGAGAACCTCTTCTGCAAAGTGGCTGGCATTGCCCCAGTTAATAAGGAGACCTTTTCTTGGGTCTAGTGGCGTGTAGTCCTGTTCTCCTACCTTGAATTCGGAGAACTTTGAGTTGCCTCCTTCAATCATAGCGGCGGCTCTCTTTACACGAATGACATCGTCCTCAAAGAACCTAATCATAACCTGTGCTTCAGTAAGGTCTGTTGTTGATGCAAAGCGGGTGGTAGGTATCTCGTGTACCTTTTGACCTGTAGGAGTAGCAAAGCGTTCACCCTTGAAATATATAGAAAAACGCTCAACAGGACTTCCTTTCTTGTCCTTGGTAACCTCACGCTTTATGAAGTATCTTCCGTCTATGGTGTCTCTGAAGTTAGGCTTGTTAGGGTTATCCCAGTCTATGTAGGTTGTGTTGTCTTTGTTCCTGCGTATGTCTGTAATTCTTAGGTTGTCCTTCATTGACAACAGATTGTCCACGGCAAAAGTTCTTGAACTGATAAACCCTTGAGCGTTCTTCTTGTACTTTATGAATGATGCTTCCGTAGACAAAGCCTGTGAGAGTATCTGGTTAACTCTAGACCATTCATCCATCACGAGAGTATCACTTTCTCCAAACTGGAATTGCTCAAGAGATGCCTCATCAAGTATTTCCTTGTTTTGTGCCTTGTAACGCTTCTTGATTTCACGAGCGGCTATTATGTTTGAACGCTCGTTGTCCTTCATCATCTGTGTGATGGTAGGCATATCTAAGTTGAACCGTTCCTGCGGAGGAAGGTTCTCGTACATCTGCTTGATGCCAAAGTTACGCTCTATTCCATAGAGGGAGTCTTCCGTATGCTTTGCAACCTCCTGCTTCCAGACATCCATAAAGCCCTGCATACGCACAAGAGAGTCAACAGGAATGTGACCTATGTCGCTTCTTGTGATGAACGGAGACTTTCTTCTGGCTAGTATAGGTCTAAGTTCCTTTGGCGTAGTTTCCACTATCCCTTGGTCAATCTGCTTTTGAACCCATAGTTCCATTTCTGCAGTGACCTTCTTAATAGTATCTTCTGCCTTTACTTTTTGCAATCTCTTAACGCCATTTGAGTCCTTAACTTCTACCCACTTGTCTCTAATTTTACTTATACCAAACTTCTTTTCAGCAATTGTATATATCTTATCAATGTCTTCCTTGCTAAGTGTGGTGTGGATGCTGTCTCTGTAGTTGAACCTATCGCCCTTATTTCCAACGGTAACTACACCGTTCTTAAGCAGATACATAGACTGCTCAAGCACCTCAATCGTGTTTAGGCTTCTGTCAACAGAGTCTGGGTTCTGTTCCTTCCACTGCTTGAACTCAGCGTCGGACATCTGCTTAAGTTTCTTGAGTGCGGCTTCTCTAAGTCCTCCATTGTCCGTAATCAAATCCAACGCATCTACTACGAATGACCTAATAAAGCGTTCCCTTTCTGTAGAACTCTTTAGGTTATCAAGTATGCCGTTGGTATAAGCCTCGTGCTGTTTCATCTTCTCCTCTGGCACTCTGTTAATCTTGTCCGCAAGAAGTCCACGAGATGTCTCCCTAGGGAAGAAGAACTTAAGAAGGTGTGCGTCAGCCGCAGACATAGGCATAGACGGATTTCTTTCGTGGTATGCTCTCTTTGCGTGTGCAAAATGTATGTAGTCCGCAAGGTATACAGGTCTCTTCAAGTCCCTGCTTTCCTGCGAAATGAAGCGTCTTACTTCTGGGCCAACAGTAGAAGTCCAAGCCTTTATCGCAGGGTTTGCATTGGGCAATGCTCCTGCTTCTGGCAGTGAGTCCCTGCCTCCAACTATACCAGCGTTGGGATGTCCTTCTGGGCTAGATGTATTCAAGTCCCACTGTCTCCAAGAAGACTGGAAGAAGTCACTGCTTATCTCTGGGAATGCGTATGCTATGTACTGAGTTCTTGGGTCAGACGGATGTATCTCAAGCCGTGAGTCTCTTATGCCCTTCATTCCTAGGTTCTTTGCAAAATCGTCATACTGTCTGAACAGGTTTTTGATGCTAGACTTTCTGAGTTTCTCCATCTCACGGAGACGCTGTCTGTCCTGCTTTGTGTTCTTCTTTGCAATGGCTTCCCTATAATCTATGTGCCTGTACTCGGCAACAAGACGCTTGAACTCTGGAGGTGCTTTGTCGTCTCCAGCCTTTTTGAGAATATTTTCGTAACGCTGTTTGAGAGATGTCTTAAGGCTTCTCAGTTTCTTAAGTTCAGTCTCAAGTTTAGGTATGTCCTTCGGTATTTCAGCCCTGTACTTTCTGAACATAGGGAACTCGCTCTGTATGTCAGAGTTCATATCAACCAATTCTATGCCTCTATGTGCAAGGTTCAGCCTGTTTGCAACGATGGCAATCTTCTCGATTGTATCGCTCATAGCCTGTACGGTGTCCTTCAAGTCAACTCCATCCTTACCTATGGACGATATAATCTGTTCATCCTTTATACGCTGTACTGCCTCGTTGTGGTCAATGCGTCCCTCCATAATGTCCGTATCAAGCGACTTTATGAACTTTCTGTTTCGAGGGTCGTTAGCCCAAGCGTAACCTTCATCGCCAAGGTTCTTTTGTGTAAGCCTGTTTCTGAGATGATGATGTATTGATATATCGGTGTTAGCAGGGGTAAGTTCTATACCAAGGATGTTCTTTATGGACAGGTCTCCTTGCGTAAGTCCGATGTCATAGTATGACTTCAGTTCAACGAGCCTTGCCTTAAACTCGTCAGTGTAGTCCTTTGTCGTTCTGTATTCCTCGTGTCCCCTGCCAAGCACACCATCAACATCGACTAGGTATGACGGCTCTCCATAAGAGACTCCATCCCCCTGCGGTCTCATAGTACGCAACTTCATATAGTCGAACTTAGACACCACATCAAAGTCGTGGAGGGTTGCTTGTTCTATGAACTGTCTCTTTGCGTTAAGTTTGATTCCCTTTGCATACAGGTAGCGTCTTGAAAGGAAACCAATCTGTTCCTTTATCGCCGCCTGTTCATCGCTCCTTCCGTACAAACCATCGTGCATCTGGTTGAACTTGTCTTGAAGCACGGCAAACTTGTTTCCGTTTTCAACAAGAGACCGCTGAAGTTCACCTATCATACCAACGACATCCTTGTTCTTTGGAACAGGCATATGGTACTGATTGAGGTCTACTTCTCTTCTCTTTGCGGAAATGCGATACAGCAACTCCTCGACACGCTCTGGAGTCATTCCGTTCATCTTATCGAGAACATTCAACTGGAACAACTGTTCTGCCGCCGCAAGGTGCATTGCTTCAGCCTCGATAGATGCATCGTCCAAGGCATCCAAGTCCTTCTTGATTTGCTCTACAATCTTCTTCTCTTCAAGAGGCTTTTGTCCGTTAAGCCTACGCTCGTTGTTTATACGCTTCTTTTCTGTGTTGTAGAAGCCTCTCTGAACCTTTTCCATCTCGTTCAACTTGTCCATAAGTTGACGGATTTGAGGTATGACGCTGTCCTTGTGTGTACCTTCTCCAAGGATTACGCCAAGTCTGTTCATTTCCTTCAGACGCTGACCGTTGAGGAACTGGTTGAATTCAAGGAACGCCTTTTCTGCAAACTTCTCGAAAGCCGCATTGGAACCTCTTCCCTTATGCGTGACCATCTTTGTCAGTTCAGTGTTACGCTCAGTAAGAGAACCAAACTTGAATGTTAATATTTCAGCGTTGTACTTCTTGTCTATGACAAAGGAGAAGCCAAGGTCTTGAGTCTGGAACTTCTTAAGTCTAGTAATCTCATCTCTGAGTTTTACTTTTTCGTCTATGCTAAGTTCCTGTGTCTTGCTGAGTTTGTCGGACTTCTTTGTTCCGCTTTCCAACTGCTCGTTCAATCTTCCCATCTCAATCCTAAGTTCCTGTTCTCTTTGGGGATTTCCGAACTTAGACTGAGATAGGATTTCCTCTATCTTGTTAACCCTGTTGGTTATGTTTATACGCTCTGCATCAGTTATGCGTCTGCTTGCGTTGGCTTTTCCAGACGCAAGTTGTTCCTCAAGTTGCTTGATTCTTGATGGGACATCAAATCCAAGTTCGTTGTTGATTTCCTGTGCTATGAAATAGTCGCCATTTCTGTAGAGTCTGTATCTGTCGTTTGAAGACTGACCCATAAACCCTCTCTTGGTCTTGGCAATCTCAAGCAACAGGTTCTTCATATTGCCTTTAACTTCTTGATACGGCCCCTCAATAAGTTGCTGTGCAGGGATATCTCCTGTACCTATCTTGTTTCTTACAACCTGCGTTGCTTCCTGCAGGAACAAGTCAACCTTTTCATCTATTATGCTCTGAGGAAGTTCCACCAAGAAAGTCCCTTGGTTGTCCTTTGTCTGCTTTTCCACACGAGACTGATAGTTCTTTCTCATAAGAACATTTCCATCCTTGTCGTGTAGAGTGAGGATTTTTTCTGAAGGGTTTTTGTCGCTTATCTTCTCGATAACCGTAAGGTGAGTGCCATCAAAGTTCCACGCCCTGTTCACATTCTTAATCGTGACGGTTTCGTTTATGGCAACATTGCCGTCTGACTTTGAGAGGTCTTTGCTCTGCCATCTGACTCCGTAAAAACCTTCCTTTTCAAGAGCATTGATGGATTCTATGTAGTTACGCTTTATAGACTCTCTGATTCTTGCCAAGTTGCTCTTTCCTCCAGCATCAAAGAAGGCATACAACTCAACGCTTCTTGCTATGGCTTCTGGTGTGCCAAGTTCTATGAAGCCCTTTGCTGATTCATCGTATAGTTTTGCTCTGATTTTATCCAGTATTTCTGGGTTAACATCCTTGATGTGGTAAGCGGAAAGGAAATCTAAGATACGCTGTTTAGCGTCATCAGATATGATGTTTTGTACTTCCCTGTTTTGTCTATCCCACATAGCCCACGCTTCAGATGCTTCACCAGCAATGTCACGACGAGATGTAACTATGGCATCATATGCTGTAACAATTTCCTGCATACTTTGTCTGGCATATCCACGCTCGGTCTTTATCAACTGTCTGGCAAAGCCTATGTTGCGTTTCATAAACGCCTCCATCATTCTGTTCTTTGCGTATGTAGACAGAACAAGGTTGTCATCTCCAATCTTTCCTGTTCCAAGGATTGAAGCATCAACCAAGAACACCAACTGTTTCTGACGCTCCGCCATATTGTCTACTAGGCCAGCAATTCCATTGTTCTCTCTAAGTATACGCTCTACCGCCTCTGTTCTCATCGACTCTATGTCAAACAAAGGAACTCTGATAGCGTCTCTTTCTGTCTTAGAAAGTCTTCTTCCATATCCTGTTCCCTTCTTTTCAAGTTCAGCAATCTTCTTGTTTGCTTCAAGTTCTCTATTCGTCTTTACGAACTCCAGAGTTTTACCCCAATTCTTGTAGTTCTTGAGTGCCATATACTCTCCCTCAGACATCTCAACCCAGTGTCCAAGTGAAGGTATGCCAGTCTCGGCAAGAGTCTTTGGAGTTATGCCATACTTAGATGCGTTTTGTATCAAGGCAGAGTCAGCATTAAGCGACACCTTCGGTATGTATGTTTCTCTGCCAAACGGTGAAATCTGTCTGTTGGCAACGGCAAGGCTTGAAACATAGGTAGCATACCCATCCATCGAGAACTGGGCTATCTTATCGATGACTTCCTTGGGTGCAGACTTAAATCTTTCACGGAGAACTTGAGCGACCTTTGGAGTCATTGTCTCCTTGAACCGCTTGTATGTTTCCTGCGTAAAGACCTTCTCGTCCTTAAGATACTTTAATGCATCAGACACAAGCATCTCATTGAAGTTAACTACATCTCTTATGGACTGTTCAGTGATTTGGTGTTCAAACTTGTCACGAGGAACAACTTCTCCTTGCTCGTTTATCTTGAACTTGAGGAGTGCTGTGATGTCGTCAGAACCTGCCTTCTTGACCATCTCCTTGTACTTGTCTCCAATCGTCTTTGACGGCTGGAACATAAAGTCGTTAAGACCTTTAACCTGTCTGTTTTCGATAAACCGCTTGGGTTCAAACACAGCGACTGAACTGTACTCGTGTCCAGTTATCGGGTTTGTGTTCTTATATCCAATCGAGTGTATACCATAATCTCTAAACAGTTTCTTGCTGTTAGCCGTCATCAGCCATTCATCCATCGTAGGCATAGATGAAGAAATAGGGTCTGTGTCCTTCTGGAAGGTATCAAAGATGCGTCTTCCGTTATCGTCCTTCATACGCAGAAGGTCTTCTGTTACCTTGCCT
>Ga0222714_10000797_pt1 | contig 35793 bp, 57 predicted proteins | sample C33_3DmetaG_FD_165048 | JGI IMG/M metagenome (GOLD analysis project Ga0222714, IMG submission 165048) | Estuarine water microbial communities from San Francisco Bay, California, United States - C33_3D | ecosystem: Environmental > Aquatic > Marine > Unclassified | place: USA: California...
TTAAAATGGATATTATCATCTTTTAGCTCTTGGTGGGCGAAAAGTATTAATTCTCGCGGGATTGAAACTTCCCAAACTGCTAAAGGCACTGAGAAAAGAGGAATAACCTCCATTACTTAGTCTCCAGTTGTTTCATCATTTCCTCATGAATGTCAATCACACGTTCTTCTTCTATTATCTTAATAATTATATTAGTTAGATCTATATCACGCCTGAGGAACGACATCTTAGACATAAGTTTCTCAAGTTCTTTTTGATAATATTCTAACTCTTTTTCTTTGCGTAGCTTAGTTTCTATAACTTCGGAAAGAAGTATAATCTTCCTTTCTACGCTGCCATTTGAAACCATTCGGGCGTATTCCTCTTTGACCATACCATTTTAAACCGATCCTGCTTCGTTTGATAGAATTCGCGATAAGAACCAACAGGATCGGATTCGTTGATACACTGTGGTGCTGCACCCATAGCAAGCCTAAATGGGGTACGACCCGACAATCTATCAATGTTACGAGGAGCAGTAGCTAGCACATCTTTGAGCAATGTCCAAGAGCCATGCTCTTTACCATAGCGATATTCAAACTCCATAGATAGAGCCATAAAATGGCGATAGTGCCAATAATAGTTAGCTTCTGATTCCATAGTCCATAACGTGCAAGGATGAGTTACGTGAACAGCCTTATATATGATATCATCGTCATGATCCAGCTTCCAATGTTTAACCATGGTCTTACCAGACTTAGAAGGGATTCTAGTAAGCTCACCGTCGAGAACACGATGTGCAGTAGAAAGCATCTGAGCAGACTCGAGAGGCATCTTTACGATATGTTTATCGCACTGGAGACGTGCTGCTTCGACTGGATCAGTATCAAGAATAAAGATGTTCATGGGTATGTATCCCTTCCTGGTAAATGACTATTCATTATACCGCTGGGTCTTCATTTTGTAAACCCCCTTATTCAATAATTAAGAATGGAACACTTCTTCCTGAAAAATAATATGGGCCTTTAGCTTCTATACCTTCTTTAGCAAGCTCTTGGTATAGCCAAGGTATATTATATAAGGCTATAAAATGCCTACACGGGATCATGGGGCATACCTTTTCATTTGCTATAATTTTACTATTATTCATGTAATAATATACATTATGAGTATTTAAAGGCATCGTCAGTGTGGATCCATAAGCCTTATATCTTTTATCTTCAAAATAATTTTTTAGCTTAACTGAATCAGCATCTAAAAAACTAACTACTATTTTCTCAGGATTAAGAGACTTCATCCATTTCAATGTAGTAGCAAATTCATCGAAATCTGTATGACTAAAGACGCTATAAGCAGCGATATAATCCACCTTTCTTTCTATAACTGGAAGATTAATCTCTTTGTTTCCAACGTGATTATACATCCAGCTAAATCTGTCATAGTAAATAAACTCTGCTTCGGGAAACTCTTGTTTCCCTTCATTAATAGCATCTTCCCAAGGATCTATACAAATGTAATTAGATTCTTTTATAGCGCCATTACTGTTGTATAATAAATTTCCGCCGCTACCACCAAAATCTAATACGACTTTGTTTTCAAAATTATCTCCAAATGCCTCCTGAAACAAAGGCCAGCGATTAGTCCCTGGATTTCTAGGATGTGCTGCCATGATAAAATTCACTCCATTTTATTTTTAAGCTGCTTGTTTATATATCTCCTCAATTTCAGCAATATGCTCATCGATATATGCCTTTTTAAGTAACACCTTATGCATTCGATGTGTTCTCCCCTGCTTTTTATAGCGATCAGCCGCCCATCCTAGAGTTCTTGAGTCTTTTTTGAGGCGGTCGATAGTTGCTGAAACCATATATATTTTCTCCAGAAAAAAAGGTGCGCAGCAAAAGCTGAGCACCCGGTAGTTAAATTGTTGAATTGTAGAAGCGGTATTAGAGTAGTCCAGGGAACGCCTCCTTTACAATTGCCTCCGTTAAGCCTTTTGCTGGTTTCTCTTTATTAATCATCTTGCAAACCAGCTCTGCATCTTTTGGGTGTATCGATTCCACGATTCCCAAAAAAATCCTTTCACGTTTAAACGGTGGTAATCTTTGGCCTTTACCACCTTTAACACAATAAGCAAAATCAACATTTCTTCGTCTTAGAGTGCTTGGTATAGCACCTTCCTGGGCGGGAGTATAAGGAACTTCCCCACCTGGTATTAGCCATTCTACCCTAGGATCCATAGATCCTTTGATTATATCTTTTAGAGGCCAAGATTCGTTCTGTTTTAATACAGCAATCTTTTCCTCTTTATTCTTGGCTTTTTCAAATTTCTCAAATACTTCATATACTTCTAAAAGCATAAACACCTCCATATTGCATATTTATGATTTATACTGTCCCTTAAATTCAAATTTTAGGTCCCCGCAGTAATAATGACACGGATACGGTGCCTTTTCAGGATTATTTTTTAACATATCAAAAAAATTATTCCATTCATCTGAATTTTCTATATCTTGTACACTTTCTACATTCTCTAATTTTAAATGATCTTTTAAAAGATCTGCAAAGTCTTTCTGAACATCCTTCCCGTCAGCATAACAACAGGGTAATACCCAACCTAGATTAGTCATTCCCCGAGCTAATAAATGATCTTCTTTTGATGGTATGCACTTAGGTTTTAACATCATATGGTCTTTCATATTTAGGACGGGGTTGCCACAGTTTAGGATTTAAGGGTCTTAACGGATCATCGGGACCATCCCACCTTGATGATACCTGTAAATGGAAATCGATACCATATTTTTTTGCTAACTGAGATGCGCGAATTATATGATTTTCATTATATCTAAATGCTATATATTGCCAAATAACCTTTACACCAAGCTTACAGAGATATTTCATTATTCTAAAGACTTGTTCTCCATCTTGATTAACTCTATATAAATGAGATTCGCCAGGTAACCCATCTAAAGCAAATACCCATCTGTAATTTGGATTTATTAAAGCAGCTTCTTTAAACCACTCTGGGGATTTACCTGTGCCATTAGTACTAATTTCAACATATACGCCATATTGATTACATATTTTTAATATCTCTATAAACTTCGGGTGATAGATCGCATCTCCTCTCTGCCCACAGAAACCTATACGTGAGTAGTATTCACAGATCTTGTGCATAGATTCCAAAGAGATATCACCACCTTGCTTTGTAAGGCCCATGTTTAATGTCCTGGAACATTTAGAACATTGTAATAAACATCGGTTGGTGATATCCAAATTTATGGAGTTTACGTGCATTATAAAAATTCCTGGACAACCTCTACCAGCAATCTGCACCGCTTAGATACAAGGTATGGGAATACTTTACCCTTATTATGCCAAGGATCTTGTGTCTCGAACTCTTCGAGGATTGTATCCGTAATCTCTTTCGGACAAAAAGACAAATCTACCATGCGTTGGTTACGTTGATAATTGCGATATACGTCTTCACCCATAGATTGTGGATCATCTAACAGTGTTTGTTTCTTCTTAGCAGATAGAACGTTCTGTTTACGTTCCTCTAAGAAGACCTTGTCATCTGACAACACATTTGGTACGCCGTCGCCATTATCGCCTTTAAGTATGTGCTCTTGGAGATAAAGTCGTGGATTATCTTCTTTAACTAGCTTCTTTGTCATGGGTGAAAACTGATTAACGTTATCAAACTTCTGAAGCTGCTTGAAGTCATGGTCCGCAGATATTATCATGATCCTTTCATAGTTACCCATCTCTTGTGAGCGGAACACTAACTGAGCAATCACGTCATCTGCTTCACACCCCCAAACATGCATAACCTTATATGGGAAATTTTCTTTAATCTCTTCACGTACCATATTAGTGATACGGAACACTTCATCCCAATCCAAGCTAGACTGATCACGGGATTTCTTGCGCTTAGCTTTGTATTCAGGAAATACATCTTTACGCCAATTGCCACCAGCATCAGCTACGACAACTACGTCACCGTATTCCTTAAACTTCTGCTTATACATTCGGATAGAGTTTAAGATCATATGACGGATTAGATCTTCGTCCACCGCCATTTTCTGGGCTACAATATTGCCAATAGCAATACCATTATAATCTATAATAATCATAGGATAATGAACCAACCCATAAGCAAGATAACAGCTATAGCTGTGACCATATCTAAAGCTAGTTTTTTTAAGATTTTCGCCTTCATTTTATCCATACTAATCTCCTTCATTAGGTGATTACTATATCATAATCCAACTTAGTTGTAAACCCCTTAGAGAGCTTCTTCAATGTCTACCTGATAACCCCAGATAATGTCATAGGTACCCTTACCCTCTTTATCCCAAACTGTAGAGCGTTCACCAACGTATCCCTGAGCGAAAGTTTTTGCAGCTCCTGATGTTGCTGGATCCGATAATGCTGCAATAAACCCAGAATTATCAGTATATGCCTCAGCAATCGCTTCATCTGGAACATTGTAGTCCGTTGTAATAGTAACGGTATGTACTTCGGTTTTTCTTACGATCATGTTAGATCTCCTTTACGATCTAGATCTATTTATACCATTTATTTTCTGTAGCTTCTTCTGCTACAAATTCCAAATACAACAGATTCTCTAGATCGATCGCTTCCTGTTCCCATGGACGATCCTCATAGTTTATATCTTTATCATAGACTTTACGATTATAACGAGTTTTAAATCCATCTAATTGCTTCATCTCTTTCTTAGCATATTGCTTGACGTGTACCATCTCATGGATAACAGTACAAATTAAATCTATATCATCCAGTTCAGCATCTAAGCGAATGTCATACCAACGGTAATCTGATTCGAACACGTCACCATAAACCCCTTCGTGCTCATTGAGGTTTTTGATTATAGTAAATTCTACTATGACATCTTTAGTTCTGGGAAATAACTCACGTTTTGTAAAATTTGCCGCACGAGTGATTAAATCTTGCTTGTGTTTAGAAACACTGTTAGCAAAGATTATTTCCACCTTATTCTCCCCACCTCGGCATACATTTATAGTCACCTTTATTTATCCATTGATTGACTTCCTCAAGATTATTAAGGAAGTCGTTGATCTCCTCTAACGTACAGTCTGTGATATAATCCGCATCTGATACGGTGAGGATATAATCAACGGTGTTTTCAGGGATCTCTTCATAAGAGGTGAAGTTATATGGTACGTAGCTCATGATGTCATCCTTGCGCCTGCGAGTGAAGTAGGAGCTTTTATTGCTACTGGTAGCTTGGAAGGCTGAGCCATTAGCGTAAAGCCGAAGTGGTCGATGACGTAGAAGAAGTCATTCTCATCAACGAAAACGTCGCCTACTGATGGAGAAGCCATCATATCTAGGTGTTCAATTCCAGCTTCTTTACAGTGGTTACCGATGAAGAAAGCGTTATCTAGGTTTGCTGCTTGAATGTTAGCTACGTGCGTGTAGTAGCCAGCGTCGAAAGCTTCTGTTGCAAGCTCGTGGAGGTTTTCCGCGAAGTGCATGTTAAGCTTAGCTACCTGCTTAGGTACTGAGCCGTGGCCTAGATCATTGACCATATCAACCTCTTGGTCGGTGAGGCGGATTTGATATAGTTTATACGTTTTCATCTTTTTTCCTTCTTTGTTTATAGTACTAATATAAGGGTTTTCAATTGATTTGTAAACCCCCTTTAAGGAAAAAAATGCACTTTTTTTAACTTTTTTTTAATTTTTTTAAGGTAATTTAGCTTCAACCTCTTTAGCTTTGTCCATGGTTTTACCTACTTCACCGCCAGCCATTCCACCAATGGCTGCTCCAACAATAGTTGCAGCTGTTTTGAATTTTCCATCAACAGTATTACCCAATAACCCCCCGGCGGTAGCACCGATCACTGTTCCACTAGTTTGATTAGATACACATCCGCTAAGAGTTATAGCTACTGATGATATTAATAGAATTTTTTTCATTTAAACATTTCCTTCTTTCAGTCTTCCGACGTGGGATCTGTGAATCCTGCAGTTAATAATGCCATTATAATATCTATCATCGAGTAGGACATTTCGATCAAATTGTTCTTTAGCTTCTAAATATCCCATCTCGCCTTTAGACCTACAAAAATATAATATTTCCCTATAGAAATTTTCTGGTCCATGCTCAAGTAGTAGTTGCTTTACTGTATCGGATGATCCATAATAAGTCTGCCAGTCCGAAGGAACAGTTTTCCGACGCTTTTGCTTTTTACCTTTGAGTGGTGGTAATGTCTTTTTTGACCAGAATAATTTTTTACCAACGTACATCTTGTCAGTAGATTTATCGGTTATAATATAAACAAATCCAACCCAGTCTTTTAATTCTTCCTCAGTTGGGTTATATTCTTTTCCTTCGAAGTGCCACATAAACATATCCTATTCATTACTATAGGAATATTTATAGATCATTCATCAGAGTCTTCTTCGTCGAATATCTCTACATATGCTTCTGTCCCACACATCGGGCAGAACTCAGGTTCGTCTTTTATTCTTTTAGTGATTATTCTGGTCTCGGATTCGCAGTGGTCACACTCGATAGAGTATATCCTCATGCTACTTTATCCCAGCCCCATTCGCCTTCCATACCAACTACAGAATATTCAGTAACTCGTTTTTCAAAGAAGTTATCGTGCGATGCGCCATTTAAAACCCAATCAAGCCAGGGTAATGGATTATCTTTTTGATTGAACTTAGTCTTCAAGCCTAATTGGAGAAGACGTCTATCAGCAACATACTTAATATAAGTCTTGACCTCGTCTTTAGTCAATCCTTGGACATCGTTATTCTTAAAGGCTAGATCAACAAACTTATTCTCTAGGGTAACGGCATCTTTTGCCATCTGATAGATCTTAGATTTTAGTTCATCATTTACAATACGTTTTTGCTCTTCACAGAACTCACGGAATAGTTTAGCGTTACCCTGTACATGTAATGTTTCGTCACGGATAGACCATTCAACGATCGTACCCATACCTTTCATCTTACCAAACCGTTGGAAGTTCAGTAGCATAACAAACGAAGCAAACAATGACATACCTTCGTTAAACACTGATTGAGCCAATGCTAATGCAAGACCAGTATGATTATTGATATTACCCTGCGACATAAAATCAATCTTATCAGCCATTTCCTTATACTCTAGGAACTTATGATATTCTTCATCAGGTAATCCAAGTGTATCATTTAGAAGCGCGTACGCACGCTGGTGCACGCCTTCGCGAGCCGCGAAGGAAGACAGCATATTCCTAACTTCATTATTCTTAAATTTAGGAATAAGCAGTTCGTGATAATTCTCGCCAACCTGTACATCAGACTGTGTGAACAATCTTAGAATGTGTGTAATAAATTCTTTTTCATCATTTGAAAGTTTAGTCTTCCAATCTTGTACATCCTCAGAAAGTTCTGCTTCGTCCTCGATCCAATGTACTTCCTCGTGCTTTTTAGTTAGCTCTACAGCCCATGGATACAAGAACGGCTTGTAAGTCTGTGAAATCTGTGTTAGCATTTATTATCCTTCGCATGCTAGGCATTCGTCGCCTTCTTCGATTGTTATGGGTTTATTTAGATATTCCATCAATTCATTATAACCACCTACGTACTTACCTTCTACGTAGATTTGCGGGACGGTTTTAGCTTCTTTACGCCCCGTGACCTCAGCGGCAGTCTTTCCCAACTCCGTAAGGTTGATGTAGTCAAAAGGTATTCCACGGAGGGAAAGTTCCTCTTTAGCCCTAGCACAATATGGGCAATCGTCTTTCCCATATACCAACGTTCGAGTATCGTCCTGTAGTGCGACACGCTCCACCTTTTCGGAAACATTCTCAGCCCTGGATTTAGCTTCTGTTCTAAGGTAGTATAATCCCTTAAGCCCAGAGGAATAAGCCATGAGGTGGACGGAATTGACGTAGGATTTATTGGCGCCAGCCGGGAAGAAGATGTTAACAGATTGACCTTGACAGATATATTGTTGTCTATCTGCTGCGTGCTTAATAACCCAGTGCTGGTCGAGCTCATCTGCTGTTTTAAATACAGCCTTTTCTCCCTCTGTGAGGAATGGTAAGTGTTGTACGGAACCTTTATTCGTGATGATAGAGGTCCAAATGGATTCTGTGTTTTCGCCATGACGATCTAATACTTCCTCTAGGTATTTGTTCTTTACGAGAAAAGATCCTGCTCTTGTCCTATGAGTATACGCGTTAGCTTTTGACGGTTCAATCGAAGGTGAGGTTGAAAGGATAACACCAGAGCTAGCATTGGGAGCAATAGCAAGAAGGTGACTATTCCTAACACCCGAATCAGGCCCGTCAGGATAAGACCCACGGGTTTTTGCAAGTTCTCGAGACTGAGCCGAAGCCCTTGTTTTAATAGTTGAGAAAACCGCATCATTAATTTCCCTGGCTCTCTCAGATTCCCAAGCCACTCCATGTTTCTGAAGTAGCGAATGGAATCCCATCGCACCCAACCCAATACTCCTTTCCCTTTCTGCCGAGAAGCGGGCCCTTGCAATCGAATCAGGAGCATGTTCAATGAAGTATTCGAGGACATTATCGAGCATCGTAATGAGATCCTCGATAATAGTTGTATTCTTCCATTCGTCATAGTATTCAAGGTTGAGAGAAGATAAGCAGCAGACTGCAGTGCGATCAGCTGAAGTTGGTAGATGAATCTCATTACATAGATTTGAACCATGAATCTTTAGCCCCAGATCTTTCAATGGTTGTGGTAGAAACTTATTTGCTGTATCTATAAAGTTAAGATAAGGCTCACCTGTTCTGAACCTTACCTCTAGTATTCTTTCCCAAACCTTTCGAGCCCTAACTGTTTCAGCAACTTCACCGCTAGCTGGGTCGATAAGTTCATATTCACCATCTGACATAACTGCTTGCATAAACTTATCATCGATATTAATAGCGTTATGTAGATTAAGAGCTTTACGTTGTACATCACCCGTAGGAATACGAATGTTAAGGAATTCCATAATGTCTGGGTGACTTACATTCATATATGCTGCATATGAGCCTTTACGTGTCTTACCTTGACGGTAAGCAATCATATCAGCATCTACTGTATGCAAAAAAGGTATGGGACCAGGAGCTTTATCGGTTACTGACCGAACGTCAGACCAATGCCCACCAACCCCACCACCAAGCACACTGAGCCAACGAAGCTCAGAACTATGGCCAATAAGTCCTTCCAAGGTGTCGGGTACGTAGGTAAGGAAGCATGAGATAGGCAATCCCTTATCATTTGCCGTTCCATTCGGAGCATTCGATAATACGGGACTTGCAAACATAAACCACTTATTGCTAACATAACCATATAAACGGTTAGCCAATTCAACATCTAATTCCCCTTTAAATGTAGACCATGCCTCAGCTGCTCGACCGAAAGCTTCCTGCGGAGAGGATTCGTGGCTCCTCATATAAAAATCTTTTAACATACCAATAGCATAATCAGCGAGTAGCTTATCTTGTTCAACGTTGATTTTTATAGAATTAGGCATATAGAAACTCCTTCGCCAGAACGGGGCAACGCTGAGGCGATATAAACTCTTTAGGTATTTTATGGTAGTATTATATATAAAAAGGTTAAGCTTGTAAACCCTACTTATCAGCCGGCGGCTGAGCTTTTTCAGTAGGCTTAATAGCTTCCTCGTAGTATACAATCACTTCTTTTTGCTGACGGATATATCTTTCCAGCTCAGAAACATTCAATGATAGGTTCTCATATCCTCGCACAGTCATAGCGATGATAGCTAACTTACCATCTTCTTCTTGCATACGAGCTAGAAACTCGTCTAGATTCTTATCACTTACAACAAAAACCTGTACGTCATTTAGGGCTATCGGCTTTGGCGGGCTCGCTGGCTGGATCTGCCTTTCCCTGTACTCCGTCTTTGTTACTATCTTCTCCACTGGGGTTTTGCTTCCCCACGAGCAGCTCGCTACGATTGGAGTTACCAGTAATAGACTCAATACGGGCCCAAACTTTCTCAGTTGCATTATTCATCCTTCTCTCTAAATCCGCAGGATCTGTCAGTGCCATTTTAGTAAGATTATGTTTACTTAGTGTTTGTCTAAGCTTATCTTGTTGCTCAGTAGCTTTTTGTAGAGATTGACTAAGTTTATTATTCAATTCAGATTGACGCTGCATATCAGCTGCCATCGATTGAATTGTGGCTTGACTGGTTTTTACAGCTTCTTCTAGCTTAACTTGATTCTCTGCATATAATTTTAATTCGGCTTGTGTGGTTTCGTAGTATTTGTATGCACCAAATCCTACACCACCAAGGATTCCCATGATAATAAGAAATAAATAAATTTTGATCATGATTTCCTCGTCAACTGTTATCCTCTTTATATATAATTATTTTATTTCTCGATGGATTGCCCAATCTTCCTCATATATCTCACTTGCTCTTGGTCTATTATTTCCATAGCTTCTGGCAATAGTCAATTGTCTATATCTTTTCCAACCTTCTGGATCCATTTTAACCATTTCATTAGATGAACCATTTATTCTTTTTAAAACAGTTTCTGCTATGAATTCATGACAATCGGTTTTATAGTGACCATCAAATTCTCCATTCGGTGTATTTTCAAACTCACCCTCTCTTAAAAATCCGTGACTATGTAGCATTTCTTCAATCCAAAATTTCGAGGGATCAAAAAGCCATTCAAAATTTTCTAAGCAATATCTTCCCATTTTACCCCTTAAAGGACTACAGGTTATATTAAGGGCTCTTATATTATTACTTAATAGAAAATGATTTAATCCTATAATCTGAGCACACAGTTTTCGAGTCATCTTAGTAATATAATCAGGATTTTTACTTTCTGCCCCGCTATGATGACGTCTATAAAACCCGCGATCTGGAATGAAAATTTCGTCTCTAGTAGAATATAAACTGCTTTCAGCTTTATGTTGCATCCATCCTTCTGGATCCATCCACTGCTTACTCCACTGATGTTTGGTTTTCTGTGGGGTTTCGAATCTGTCTAGGAAAGTCCACTGGATAATTGCAATATCAAAATTGAAATCGCTTTGTATACAATCTTGTATGGTCTTTCTATAAATCCTTTCGTTACTTCCACCCCTAAGTGCAGAAACGTGAACATCCTTTTCGGTTGAATCGGGCGGCGCAATCCTTTCTTCAAGAGATAATCCTAGCTTTTTAGCTAATATACCTGGATAGGATTCTTCTTTCCAGTTTGGAATAGCATTTATACTACCTATTGAATGAGAACATCCGTTTACATAAATTCTCAATGCCAATCCTCTTCATAAACATTCAGGGATTCTTCTTTAGGTTCATACTGATCTTTGCCTAGTTGTAAAGTTCTACCCGAATTAATATGACGAAAAAGTGCTTTAGCAATAAACAAATGTGCATCAGTACCAAAATGTTTATCTACTTCCTTTACAGATGGATGACTCCATTTGATAGGAAGCCCAGTATGTCTAAATCCATGACTAAAAAGTATTTTTTCCATACCTATTGTAGGATCTACTAAAAAATTCATTTTGCTTATAATCCCCTTACGTCCATCAAACACTTCTTTTTTTAAAGGAAACCAGGGAACATGAACAACGATAGTATCCTTACTTATGGATTTTATAAATCTATCTAACACTATAAATTGTATTAAAGCATCTTTTTGTAAAGCTGTTATTTGCTCTTCGGTTCCCCTATACAGTTTAAGGATAAAATCACTATCCTTAGTAGCTAACTTATATTCTTCAAAAAAGTGTTTAAAAAATACAGGATTAAATTTTTTTCTAATCCCTTGCTTATCGGGATAATCAAATCTACTCCATTCAGTCCACTGAATTACAATAACATTGAAAGGTTTCGTTTGTTTGAGTATTTGATTAGTTATATCTCTTACGATCCTACTATTACACGATCCATTCAGAGATATATCCTGAAGAGTATACTTCTGGCCCACTCCAGCTAATCTGCCGGCTAATATGTGGGAATAAGTTTCCTGGGGATGTACATTACTAGTATGGCAGCTTCCTTTAGTATAGGAGCATCCATTTACTAAAATTTTCATAGAATCCATTATTTACCTTCAAAATAGTCTCTAAATCTCTTCAATAGAACGGGTTGGTCTTTTTTTCTACGGCGTCGATCTACCACCGTCGTAGCTTTGAATCTGGGTCCCATAGCAGTGGTTGCTGGATTAGGGATAGATCCAGTATTAACTGCGGGAGCGTCTTCTTTGATTTTTGTCATTTGAATATCTCGTGCGAAGTTATATAGATCTTTTGTTTAGTTCTCATGTGTAAGGCTTCATAAATGTTAACACCAAAGAAATCGCCGATTGGCGCACATTCTATTACCATGATTCGGTCTTTCGGGTTAACCTCAGGAGCAGCAACATTATCTACAATTCTTTCATATTTTAAAGTGTATACGCCAGGAGATAGTTCACCATTTGGAAGAACGAACCATTGGTTCTCCTCAGCAATCAGATCAGTAACATCGACTCCAGCTTTCTTTAGCCCTTCAACAAGTTTGTTTTCTGATACACCAAATTTTTCTTTTATGAGATATAAAGCAGCAGCATACGTACCGATACGTCCTGCTGGTATGAGGCGTTTAATATTAAACACTAAACGATGAAATGGGGTATAGTAATCTTTTAGGTCTTGCCGACCTTGCATTGTGCTAACGGAGTAATCTTTACGACGTTTACCCTTTTCGTCTATAATACCTTTTTTATAAGCCTCAGTCTTTTCAAACGGCGTGACAAGCAACGTCAGAAACCTGAACGTATAAACTAAGTCCGCTGTTCTCTTAATAATGCTCATTAGATATCTTTTAACTTTCTTACGACGTTCGGGTCAGATTGTACTTCAACCATTTGATTACTACGTATATATTTCAAATAACTCAGGAAAGGTTTGACGACAGGCCAATGATTTTGATCTAACCTCATACCCAACATCCTGAGACTAGCATAATTACCAAACACATTAAAAATGACTATTATATGATTTAATACTAAGCGTTCGCTAAGCCTACCCGTTTCTAGGTATCGATTTACCAAACGCTTTATGTATTTAAACCTCTTCAAATCATCATAAAATTCCTCGGGATCGATTCTACCCTTTGGAGAATAATAATGTTTCGCAGCAAATATTACTAGATCTTCTTCTAGTACCTCATCATCATCATTCATACACTATTCTTCTTTCGCGCCACACCCACAGTTTTCGCAACCACCTTCTTCTTGGCAGGTGCAATCTTCACATTCGCAGTTACAGTTTTCGCAAGACATTACTTTAATATCCTATTTTCTTCGTATAATCTCTGGCTACTTTTTTGGTTGCCAGGTCTACGTGTTTATTTAGCTTTGCTACTGCTTTGTTTAAGCCTTGCTGTGCACCAACTTGAGCTTTTTTGGCTCGGTCTTGACCTTTATATAGTCTATCGAAATGCCAGCCAGTGGGCTTACCATCTTTAGTGACTCTTTTCGGATCGCCAGACCACGATTTTGGGTCTCTATGTTTCTTATCAAGATCTTTTTGTTTTTGGCGATGTGCATCTACTGCAGCTTGTGCATCGGCAGCATTCTGTACTCTTTTCTTTCCTACCTTAGTAACAAGGTCCTGAGAGATCTCGGTAACTGCAACAGATTCCTGACTTAACTGTTCTCTGAACTCGAAAAATGATTTCATTAGATTAGTCCTTTACTGGTGTTGCGCTTGGGATAACGCTGTTATCACCTTTAGCATTATCTCCAGGTCTAGATTTAGCTTTCTTACCCATAGCTTTAAATGTTTTAAAGTCTAAATCTAAAACTTTGTTTACATCTACAGCTGCAGGTGCTGGTGTCGTACGAGCAAGCTCTTTCTTAGCTGAAGGAGAAAGTCCTTCGCCACGAGGTGAGCCATTGTCCATGTTGCCATGGTTTGTTGCTTCATCGACCTCAACTTCCTCTTTAGCTAACTTATCAGTAGCTCTTGCAACACCCTTTAAGCGTTTGATAGATTTTACAACTTGTTTGCCGGCTGTTTTTGAATCATTACTATCAGCAGCGTCATATGCACGAACAGCAGCATCGTTTGAGGCTTTTTTAATGTAAGAAGTTAATGTGCTTTTTTTCAGCTCATTGACAGGCTCAACTACCTCATCCTCTTTAGCTTCTTTCTTCATCTTCCCCTTGTGATAGGTATCAAGAATGGAGCGAGCTGTATCCTTCTGCATTGTAGCAGGATATTTCTTACCATTGAAAGAGAAGTGAGATTTGCCACTTTTAGCTGCAGCAGCTGCCGCACCGTGGAAAGCAGTTCTTTCATCAGTAGGAATCTCTTCAGGAATCATGAACTTTACAGCCTCTTGTGTAGAGATCTCAGTTTCTGTATTTTTTTCTTCTTTTTTCTTTTTATTAGGATCCATGACAATGGTTGCCTTTGCACCTTTGTCGAGATACTCTGCTTGACGTTGTGCAGCTTCCTGCCTTGCTTTTTCTTGGACCTCAGCAAACGCTTTGGCCATTGCTTCTAAATCTTTTGTTCTCATAGTAGTTTTATCCCATGTACATGAATTGAGTGGCCAACCCAATTGCTATTGCTGTTATTACGGCCCAAAATAATTTATTTACTATATTTACCGTTCTTGCATTATCATCGACAGTCTTTTGAACTTCGTCGATCTTAGCGCTTAAACGATTCAATCGTTCGTGCATTTTCTCATGATCGGTCATGAGCGAACTAATCTTTTCTTCGGCTCGTGCTACAGAAATCATAGCATCCACAAGCTTATCTACCTTGCTTTCAATACGATCGAGTCTTGCGTTAGTGCTTTCTGATGCTGGTGGCATTACCATTTTTCCTTATCTGCCCAATAGGCGGCTGACATTTTACCTTTAGCAATGTTTCTTGCGTGGCGAGCTTTAAAGGATGCCCGTCTAGCTTTTTGCTTATCAGACTCACCCTTCTTTGGTGCACCAGCTGTGGTTACACCTTGTTGACCAAATCGTATGGTCTTAACTTTATCACCATCTTTAGCAACCACAATATGACTCTTTGTAGGATGGCTAGGAGTACGCTTAGCTTTATTGAAGCCAGACACACCTGCACGTGCTAAACGTGGATCTTTTTCTTCGCCTACAGTTGTAATCCGATACTTATTTAAATCGTGATAATCTTTATTACCTTTTAATTTCGGATTTTTGTTCAACATATGTTTCTGAGCAGCTTTCACCGCGTGCTGAGGTGAAGGAGCTTTTACAGTAACATCATCAACGCCAAAGTTTACGTTATAGCGTTTCTGTTCAATAAAATCCTTGAACTTAATCATCCTTTGATACCACCTTTTTATCGACTGGGACCATACGGATATGTTTTTTACCATCAGGAGCAACGTAAACCTCAGGCTTTCTATCAGCCGTTCTTACGTCCTCTTTTTTCATCAAGCGATTAGTCGCTCTTTCAACTTTAACTTTAGATACTGATTCTTTTACGTCATCCTCTTTATCATTGTCGCCGTGAGCGCCTAATGAAGAGTGGAGACCTTCCATTCCGGTGTGAACTTTTGTAAGTTTGTTCTGCATCCATTCGGGGAATTCTTTTCCATCTTCAATATGATCCATGACTTCTTCTGCAGCGTATGCAATGAAATCAAGTTGGCGCATCGCCATGCTTTCTTCATCTGGGCTAGCTGGTTCATCATCTTCAGCAGCTTCTCTTACTGCCTTACGCGCTCTCTGGAATATAGCATCGTCGCCAGTAATCATACCAATTAATTCGTTCAACATGTCGAAAAGAACAGCTCTTTCTCGTGGGGGAACAACCTTGCCGTCTTTCATTAAGGTAAGAGCCCGAACGATTTTGGCCAGGTCTTTCTTGTCCATCAGACCAAGACGTACTAATTGTTTAACCCGATCCATCTGTGGGTCAGCAGCTTCGTTTACGCTCTCTTTCATTTTCCACCCGTCTATGACTGCATCGTCATGTTCTGCTTTGTTGTGAACTAATTTCTTCTTACCGTCCTTGTACATATAATGACCAGGCTCACCCTCTTCTTTAGCAAGTTTATCAATTGCTTTATGTACATTCACTTGGCGACTGGTTAGCTTTTTTAAAGACTTATTCCAGTTAGGTTTATCTAAAGGTGATGTGGTTGCAAGTTTCTGGGCTCTTTTAGAAACGTCCATAGTTGCTTTTTTAGCATAATTACCCAAAGTGGCTTTGGAAATTTCATCAAGATTAACTTCTTCCTTTGAAAGGTAAGCCGCCACTGCCATGTCACGCTTTTCCTTATCAGATTTACCTTTGAACTGAGGGGCATCAGACTTCTTAAAGTGTTTTACCCAAGTCCCGATGCTATCGCGTTTTGTTAGTGGCATATTACCTATTCCTTTGCTTCAGCGAAAACGCTGTCCTTTATATTTCCCTTTTGTTTCGCCCAAAGATCTGGGTCGCCTTTGACTCTTGTTCTTCCACCAGTAATAAAACTATTCACTCGTGCCATTCCCCATTGCTGAGGTGTGGTACCAGGCTTATGACCAACCTTCCAGGCTGCCACGCCACGCTTATAAACCTGCTTAAGAATGCCAAGAGAGAATCCGCTCTTCTTAGCTTTATCAGCTAATGTAGCATCAGCACTTTCTAAAAACTGTGTAAAACGGATCATGACCCAGTAACCCCTCTGTTCTTTTTTAACATCATAGCACGTCGAGCTGAATCTCTCATCCGATCGTGCTTTACTTTCATTTGTTCTTTTTCTCTAGAATGTGTATCAGCTTGCCTTTGTTTCTCTTGTGAGATCCTATCTTTTACCATATCCATGTCTTCGCCGTACATCCGTTTGAAGCGCAACGTATATGGAGATGGCTTAGTACCTTTCTCACGGGCAGCTTTATCACCTGGTGCATCTTTGTATAGATCTGGATTCTCATGATCGTCACGTTTAGACATCTTCTTAAAGTGTGCATCACGTGCGGCCTTTGTAGACTTTGACTTGATGCCCATTTGAAAGGTTGCTGGCTGTGACCCTTTTCTATCATCAATGTCTTTATCTTGTGCTACTTCGATCTTTTCTGGAACGCAGTTAGGAACTTGTTTACCGTTCTTATTCTTTAGACCAACTTGTCTGTATCCAGGCCAACAAGATTCATTCAGATCATCTAGACTGACTGTAAGCTCACCTTGCTTATCAACAGAAAAGTCTGCAGTGATTTCTTCTATATCAAACTCTTCATTCTGACCAGGAGTCATCTTCTTAGCCTTCTTGGTAGACTCTGGTGTACCCCAATCAGGCTTATCTTTATACATGGATTTTTCATGAAGCTTTTTAATGGAGAAAGGAGCTTCTGCCCATTCTATGCCTTGTGGTTCTACCTTTTCTACAGCGTCTAACCACTTACGATATTCATTTGATTTAGATTCAATAATAACGTAATTACTGCCAAGTCTTTTAACCTTACCGATCTCACCGTTCTCTTTAATTACTACCTGATCACCAACTTCAAATAGTTTACCGTCGACATACGATTCGCGTATATTAGACACGGGAGCAAGTTGTACATGGTTACGGAAATCTTTTGACTCTTTCAATCCCATACCCTTACGTACAGCATTGAAGAGTGCCTTAGAATCCATATTAGAAAAATTCTTAGGTAAGCCTTGGCCGAACTGTGTAAAGTCATTAGAAGAAGCAGCGCTGCGCATTTTAGAAGCGCTCATTCCCTCTACGCCTTCTGCATCCGGATCACGTGATCCAGCAGAGGTAACCTTAATATCCATGAAATTATAGAAACCGTGGCGGGATTTTTGACCGTTGTACTTATTTAATAGTACATCAAATTCTCTGACACGATCATCGCCAACTACCATTACTATTTTACGGTAGCCTTCTTTGTATAGTGCAGAAGCAACTTCCATTGCATTACGAATATTGTTGTTCAGCATAATGTTACGCGCATGGCGTGGAAACATCTTACGAACAAACTTAATCTTATCTCTGTATCCTAGTGGATTTTTCTTAGCATCTACAGACTGTGAAAGGTACATGCGGTAAGGATTCCTACCAGCAGTGCTTGCTAGTTTGTCTAGCAATTTCTCATGACCAATCGTTGGCGGATTCATTCTCCCGAAGGAGAAGAAAACTACCTTCTCTTCTTCAACTAAATATTGTTTAAAACTGCCAACCATCTAGCCGCGCTTTCTGTTCATTTCTTTTTTGCGGACATCTTTTAACATTTTCCTAGCTAGCCTCTCTATTCTATTCTTAAATACAGGCTTACTTAGGCGTTTTTCAATCTCGGCTTTTCTTGCTGGTGAAAGTTCAGATCTTGGGATGTTTTTAGTAATTCTATTATAGAATTGTCTGTAAGCAGTGCGTCGGGCTCTTCTTTCTAACGTGTCTTTTGACGCAAACCGACGGGCTGCTCTTCTTTTACCCATAGCGATTTTGGCTTTATTCTTACGGAGGTTTCTTGCTTTAACGAGACGTTGAGCAACTGAAAGAGCCTCGTCTACCTCTTCTTCAGTTTGTTCTCCAGTGTATTGGTGTACGACTTGTTTATTCTTTAGCTTTTTATGCTTATAAGGATATCCAACAGAAACACCCTTTTCGTGTTTTCCTTGCTGGAAGTATTTGTCCATATCAGCAACATGTGCTTCTCCGACTGGACCACCTTCTCCTACACCAATCGTTCTTTTACGACGTAGAGCTCTATAGTTTGTAAGCTCATCCTCGCCAGGACGATATTCAATCCCATAGGGAAACATATCTTTAAATCTAAGCATTTACCCTCTTCCCGGTTTATCCCATCCCTTTAAAATATCTGGCGAGAAGTTGTTGTACGAGAATTCCATTCTGTCAACAATCTTCACCGCATCACCACCAAGTTTATCAATAGCAACGTAACCCTCTGGACCAGTTGTCTTATATCCAGTAGGGGTCTTCACAAAGTGTTGTACTTTAGATAATCTATTAAGTATATTTATGAGTTTTAACTTTGCTAGAACTATGTATTTTTGTAAATCGAACATCAATTTTAAGCTATTTTTATTATCTTGGGAGAAAAATTTCAGTAATTCATCTCGCTTTTTATATTGAATTTGTTTGCCTGCGGCAGTCTTACGGGTTCCAGCTTCTGCTTCAAATTTGTTATGGATGTATCTAATAAGACCGGTAACATGGGTTTGGGTATTCTTAATAATCTCACCACGACGAACGAAGCTGTTATTATAGGTTTCGATCATTCTAGCAAGGTCTTGGTTGGCTTCTAATTGTCTAAGAGTTGAGCTAGATATTCTATTAAAGATTCTACCGGCTTCTGATAAGTATCCATTTACCTCGTCTGTATCTTTTGCTGACATGGTCAAGTTAGTTAGATCTCTGAGCATAGCATCTTGAGACCATACGTTAGCAGATTTTTTAAATCTAGATGTGTTTACCCCATACGAGGCTCTCATCGTCTCAAATGTGGAGCCAGAGTACGACGTATGCCAGACGATTCCAATTTTGGCTTTTTTGATGCTAGCAGCTGCAGGAGTGCCAGCGGGAACAGCATACATGATAGTATTAGGATGAAAGGTGACGTAGCTATCCCCCTCGATTTTCTGGGTCTTGACGTCTCCTGGCGTGAAAAGTAAATCACCTTGTACAACTCCTTTTATTCCAAGTTCTGGTAGATATCTTAAGCAAAGCTTTAACTTAACATTAAGATCACCAGTAGTGTCGTTATCAATATCAGAGTCAGTCTTATAAACTTTTGGGTCCTTATTAAAAATCCCTTTTTTCGCGACGAAGAATTGTTTATCTCTTGGATCAACACCGCAAAATATAGCAGGAGAGCCATCCCACTTAACAGATACATTACCATCGTGTGTTCCTTTTAACATATCACGCAAGGATCGCAATGCCAATATAGCCTGTCGTGTTCCGTTCGGACCACCATAGAGAACCTTGTCCTCAATATGGGTCATGTGCGTGTTTTTCTGTTCTGATATAAATTCTGTAAATCTCATTTTGCTACCAATGTTATATCAAATGATGATGAAATAGTACTACCAGTCGAAGCGATTGCTCTTATTTCAATATCTGTTTTTGGTGGTAATTTAATTGGAATTTCATAATCTCGAGTATGAAAACCACCAGGAACATCCATAATATCTCTAGTTCTAAATGTTCCATCATTAGCTGAAAATTGTCTCGTATATAATGATGCAGTTACTGCATCGTTATAAGCGCCAACTCCAACATTCCATTTAGTCAAAAACCCTGTGCAATGTGCAGGAACAGTATAAAACGCAAGTTGGGTTTGTCCTAGACCATAAGTTGTACCAACTCCAATTGTGCCGATATCAGCTAAGACTGTGCCGCCACCGCTAGCCGCTGTTGATATTAATATATTACCCTCATTCGTTCCAGTTGAACCTGCAGTTGCAACAAACGCACGAAAGACTCTCAAAAATTCAGTAGTACCTACAAGATTGTTAACTGACTGAGTTGCTTCAATCTGATTGTAATTTGCATCTAATCCTTGGATTGTTACTGTTCGCGCTCCGTTTCCAGTTGGGTTATCATCTGCATCATTACTTGAAACAAAAACAGTTGATGCCGAAGAAAGGTAGGTATAAACACCACCATGCTGCCATATGGTTTCAGGCACACCACCCACATTAGGGTTACGTCCAAACTTGTGAATGAAATCAGTTTTTAAAGTGACGCCAGCTGATATATTAACAGATTCTGCTAAGTGCGTGTTAGAAAAATATCTACTTATTGCCATTTTTTGTCCTTATACTTTAACCGCTGGCTTAATCGCACTTTGGGTTATATGGGTAGCGTATTGAACCATTAGGTTTCCTTATTAATTAAATGCTCGAATGGATTCTTTTTCTTAGTTCCCGGTTTAATTGAATATTGACTTTTGGCCATACTCTTAACCTTTACTTCCGGCTGGATTTCGTACATAGATGAACGAATGCCAACCCTCATTCGAAAGTCACCTTTGCCTGAGAATTGAGGTACGTCTCGTGGAACACCAAGTGGATTTTCCGTACCTAACATATAGAAATCATCAGCTGCTTGAAGGTAATAAGCATTCTCTGCTTTGCCACCTTGTGAATAATGGGCGACGACGACTTTACCTAAATCTTGATTAGGGACTGTAACAATATACTGATCCCTCTGTTTAGCCATGTAAGCTTTCATCTCTGCATGGTTAACAGTATTAGGATCTTTTTGCTGCGGTACTTTATTAGTATTGATCTTAGTCTTACCAGTGAAATTCTGGATATCTTTTACAAATTTGCTGGCATGTTTCTTTAGCATGTCTACCATATAAACTTTGAGCGGACCCATTTTTCCTTTAAGGTCGCCAGATTGCTCAACTGCTGCTACCCAATTCTTACCGTCGTAGGATGCACGTGTGTTACCGAGGTTATCGGTATGGTTCATCTTAACCTCGATCCAACACGTTTTACGATTATGAGTAACCTTGATGTCAGCGTAGGTACTGCCGACCGAGGGTCTCTCGGCATCTAGACCCATTTTCTTTAGATTGTCCGCTACTTGTTTTTCGTACGCGTCGGACCTGGCACTTTCTCTTAAGTAGTGTCTTTTAAAATTGAACATGTTACCACTTTCAAAAAATTCATCTCTATTTATATAAAAAAGAAACTAGTGGTATTTTAGTCGTTTAAAATTTCTTTATCAAATTTCCATCTCATTTCGCGTGTATCGAATTTTGTCATTTTTGTAATATCGGCCCAGGTATGATAAAAATAATAGTTAGGATCCTTCTCTTTATATTGAGGATGTTCCCACCCTGGCATGTAAACAGCTCCTTGCCTTACCCAAGATTGTATCCTATTAAGATCTTTCCCCTTAGAATAAAGCGTAGGTATTCTGTAGGTTTGGGTTTTGGCGTAATTTAAACTTTCTTGACTTAAGACGTTTTGGATATTCGATCTTCTAAATTCAGGGACGGTATATTTGCCTCTCATGTGAAATCGTCTACGATAGGAATCTTCGCCTAGCGCAGAAAAGGCAACAATCTCGCCAGCAAATTTCATAACATAGAAATGCAAATTTTCTAATCCATTGTCTTTTAATGCTAATTGTATACCATCCTCACCTCGATTTTCTAGAGCCTCACTGATTACCGACGGGGGTAATTTTCGCATTACCTGACACGTAAACATAGGATCAGACCACTTATTCTTCACCGGAGCAGCATTTAGAATATTATCAAATGCAGCTTGATCCATGATCTTATCCCATTTGGAATCTTCTGTCGTCATGTTTTAATCCTTCAGAATATCGTTATCAAATTTCCATTTCAAATCTCCAGTATGGAAATTTTTGAAATCTTTTATCCTGGTGTAGATGTGCAAATATTCAAAATTCGGATCATTCTCCTTAAAATTTCTGGGATGCTCGTGTCCCGATATAATAATTGAACCTTGTTTTTTATATTGATCAGTAATGTGTTTATGATAGGTCTTACCGTAACTATATGGTATACGATAAGCCTGCTCTCTTTGGTATTCTAGGGTTTGATTTCTAATCGCGTTCTGAATATTCGATCTTCTAAACTCTGGTACAGTATATCTTCCTCTAAGGTGATATTCTCGCTTTTTTGTTGATTCTGCAAGTCCTGCTAAACCAACAATTTCGCTAGCGAAGAACATAACATAGTAACGGATATCGTCTAATTTTCCTTTAGTTAAACGTAGCTGTGTGCCATCTTCGCCTTGACGATCTATAGCTTCTTTAACTATTGATGGTGGTAATCTAGTCATCACCCTCATTTGGTACTTAGGGTGAGTAAATTTGTTTCGTTCGGGATAGATCAAACTCGGTCTATGGTTGCTATCTAATCTTTGTTCACGTTCTAATTTGATTTGTCTTGGATCGATCAAAGTTTGACTACCACTAATGACCATTAGTATTACCTCTTAAAGTATCAACGCGTTCTCCAAAAAGAGTAAAAAATTCTCTCATTTCGTCAATTCTGCCACTTCTGGCATAATCAGTCCCCTGAGGAATACATATTGCTCTGAAGTCAATCTTACGTACTTCAGCTAAAGCCTCATGACATATCTCTTTATTAGGATATACCATAGGAGCGGTTTGAAGCCAAGCCAAGCTGGCAACTAGGATCCAATTCATAACAAAAACCCCCTTTTTAAGTATTATGCAGAATCAGCTGTAGTATTAGGACCATATGGCTGCGAAAATATTCTGGATGTAGCCTCTCCAGAATCAACGCTTGGTGTCCACGGATTAGTTAATCCAAATTTTATACAGTCTTGGACATCGGTGCTGTAGAAAATTATTTTATTTTCACCAGCAGGTTCCAACATACGAAAGGAACACGAATAGTTTGCAAAGTTATTAGAACTACCTAATGCACTAATTTGATCTTTTAGATCTCCCATAGTAGTGGAATCTGGTATAGTAAACGGATAGTGGTGAACATATTCTTGTGGCATATTAATCTCCAAACGGGGGGTGATTTATCTTCACTATTTATATAATTAATCTTTCAAAAGTTCTGGATTGAAAGAATATTTTAAATCACCAATATTCCAAAACCCCAATTTTCTAACTTCAGAATATATGTGGGAATATTCCCAATTCATACTACCTTCTTTAAAACTTAGTGGATGTTCATGTCCAGGTACAATAATAGAACCTTGTTTCTTATATCCATCTAAAACACCAGGTAGAATTGTTTTACCATAGCTATGTGCTATTTTATCAGCATTATCTTTCTGAAATTTAACTGATTCGTTTCTCAAAGCATTTTGTAAATGTAATCTTCTAAATTCTGGAACTGTCCATTTACCTCTATTATGCCATTCGTAGTTTCCGATACCTAGTCCTGCTATAGACACGATATCGGAACCAAAATACGCTACATACCATCTTAATTCCTGTAATGGACCCTTTCTAAGTGCTAGCTTAGTCCCATCAATTAACTGCGTTGCTTGAGGCGTTCTATCATTATAAGCTTCTTTGACTATTGAAGCCGGAAGGTCATCCATAACACGAATAGTGAATAATTTACTCATAAACCCAATATCCGCGAAACTTCACGCTCCGAGGTGGGTAGACGTTTACCTTCTAATATCCAATCTATAACTTGACCAAAGTAGAAAGCCGGATCTTCGTACCCAGCTTTCTCTAGTTCATTTTTAGCAGTACGCATGAACTGGAGATACTGACGATCGTTAGACTCAACCAGTGCGGCTGGGTGTTTTCTTGCCTGACGTTGATTCATACCATCCATTCCTTTTCAGCAGAGATAAAAAGTTTCCTAGTTGTTGGTCGTTCATATCGAGCTTGTGACCAGGACCGTTGTCCCATTTCCGTACACTGTGACCCCAATGATCTGAGGTCACAATGTACTTATGCTTTATAGTATCATGAACAAACTTCATTGTAAACCCCTAAGCGGCCATAGCGAATTCTACGGCCTTTTCAGCGGCTTTCACCTTACGCAGTTGGTTCTGACCGAACCATTGGCTGTGTAAGCGGTTGTCGGAGTTCCGACCTTGTACGTGGTCAGTAACATAGGTGATGGAGTTAAATGCCTGCCACCAGCTACCTTCGGCGTATTCTGCACCCGGTTGAGATTCGATTACGTCCATACAAAGCTGAGCATTGCGAGAAAGATCAGCTAACTGAGCTACCGTACGATCAGTATTAGTACGTGAGGTGTTAGGGAACACTTCGTTGTAGTATTGGATAAGTGAATCGACCGTGTAGCGTTTGCTGCCAAGGAACTGAGCCATATCTTTGTACTTAGCAAACTTATCATGAGCTAGTCCAAGGGTTTCTTTTACTGACTCAGCGTTGAAGGCTGTGCGATGACCAACCTTAACTGCGCGATCTGCTTTACCATTCAATGACATGGTAAGGGTGTTGTTGCAGACGACGCGGATTGGTGTAAAGCGGACGTCGATCGATTTGCCATACTGGTGAGGGTTAGAGAATAGTAGATAAGAGTCTACTTTATCACCACCGAATAGATCGAACGATTCGCTGACCTTAGCCAGTGCCCAAACGATCTGACCATTGCGAAGAGAACCAGCAGTGTTCATCTCCATATCGCCTGATAGAACGAAATCAGAGAAGAATTCAAAAGCTTGTTCGTTTTGTACTGGGTGCCAATTCTCACCAACGTTGGTAAGGATCCGACCATCAGTTTCACGAACCAAAGATTTTTGGCCGGTCTTCATACGTTTACCGTTAAACTCCACGAAAGATTCTACCTCGTGGACCTTCCAATCGCACCCAGCAGCTTTCATCATTTGAGCTGGGGTAAGATCATTAGAAACTTCTTGACCGAGACCGTGCCAAGGTAGCGCACCGGCGTAGGCCATGGTTTCAACTTGATGTGCCATAATATATCTCCTATATGGAAAGTAGAAAGTGAAAGAGGATGCCAGCAGATGTGGCGAGTAGAACTGATACGGTTAAATCTCTTATCATTTTAATTCGCCAGGTATTTCATTAGCGCCCACCAAGTGTATTGAGCGCCGAAGATGTTAAGCCAACCTAAACAGAAAACTGTTAGGAAGATCCCGGTGAAGATGTCTGATTTAGCCATTTCTAATCCTCTTTGTCTATCTTACTAATATAAGGCTTTACAACTCATTTGTAAACCCCCTAAATTCATTTTTTTTGAAAAAAATTATAATTTATTACATATAGAAGCGGTATATCTGTATCCGTTTCCTTCTACAGTATGCCTTACGCCTTCGGGCACAAAAAGCATATCGCCCGGGGTCATAAGTTGCTGCGATCCATCTTTGAAGAACCAAGTACTATTTCCTATTACGTTTATAGCAACCAGATCAAAAGAATCGTCGTGCCATCCGTATCCTACGACTTCCTCATCACAGGCCAAAAATGAAACTATACTCTTTGGCTGAAAGTCCACTGCATTATATAATGTCATTAATACCTTTGGACACCATTCATATTGCTCTAATCTGTGTAATTCAAACATCCTCAAGAAGTCCCGGGAATGATAATCACCTTCTTTTAACATATCTAAGTATTCGAATACATGATCTATATCTTCAGGGAAATGATCTCTCGGAGCTCCTATATTACCCAAGAAAAGGGGCCGGTCCTTCTTAAATGATTTGGTGTCTATAAGCATGTTTATTCTCTTGGATAAGGATAATCTCTATAACCTTCATTGTCGTGATGGAAATAATATCCTTCTGGCGTACGATTTGGAGCAAAATCTAACATATATTTTTTAGCATCTCCACTAAAATGATAAAAATGTGCTTTAATACAAGGAAACATAGAACACGAAGCAGGTAAAAGATTCCATCGATATCCCATATCATGGACTTTAAGATCCCATTTTACAATCTGCCCGTTTAAAAAAGGTTGGTCATTATTTAAAAGGTTTCTATGTTCAGACACTGGATCGTCAGCCCAATCTATCCAAGGATCTATATTTTCCCTTAAAAATATTCTAGTATGTCTTGGAAAAATTACAACCCCCGTGTTATATTGTATTATTGGCCTTTTCTCATTTTTTGGAGGAATTAATCCAAATTTGGCATACTTATCCTTAAATATTTTTATCATCTCGGGTACTCCCCAATATGATGGTCCAGTGATGTTTGGTGGTACTTTATCTTCTAAACTCATGTATAAATCTACATCTGGTTTTACTATTGAAAAAATATTCTTAGCTTTAACATGAGGTATAATATCTACATCGAGATATAAGATATTATCATACGCGTCAAACATAGGATCTAATACGTGTAATATATTATAATATCTGTGGATTTTGTTTTCGGAATCTGCCCCCTCCACTAAAAGGGATGTACTAAACATATAATCTGCCTGTACTTTTTCTGCATATGCTTTACACCAATTTGTAGAACGTGTAACGTAATTCGGTAAAGTAGAACCTTCATTCTTAATAAAACATTGATAAACCAGATTACGTTCCATTTAACTAACCTTTAATATATCGCACATTCTGTTCTATCTCTCGATCGTCTAAATCATATCCTGATCTATAGTCATGATTAATAGCAATAGCATGAGAGAGAATCGATAACAACGATCCGCTGTTTAATGAATACATTTTAAACGCTGCCGTGTCTTTGGGAAAACACGAACCACCAAATCCTCTTTTACCATCTGGTCCCGGTACTTTAGTGTGTGAGTGACCAATTCTAGGATCGGATCCAACTGCGTTTGCAATTACATTGTAACCAAATCCATTCTTATCACATAGATCTTTCAATTGGTTAAACCATGCTACCTTTGTCGCTAAGAAAGAATTAACAGCATATTTTATCATACTAGCTTCTTGTAAAGTAGTATAATGAACTGGTGCTGGGCTACAAATACTATATCTTTTATAATATTCGTGAACTTTCTCGCATACTTCCCGTTCACCACCAAAGATGTGGAAAGAAGGATTAGCAAAATCATTTGCTGCATTTCTTTCGGTTAGAAATTCTGGACTGTATACAAAATTAGAAAATCTATTAAGAGAAATTTTAGTAATTACATCTGGGGTTACAGTAGATTTTATCACTATTATACCACTGTGCATACCCAAGAGATCTCGGGTAACACGTTGTAAAATAGTAGCATCAATTGAACCGTCATGGCCCATTGGTGTTGGTACGCAGACGAATGTTAGATCTGGGCCGAAGTCGTCTATCTCATCTAGCTCTGTACCATACTTAGGATCGATTAATTGTATTTGTACGCCAATAGTTTTGAATCCGTATTCTACAGCTTGACCTACGAATCCATGACCAACAATGCTTATTTTCATTAGTTCACCTTATAATAATCTTTGTACCAACGTACGAAGTTAGCAACACCTTCTGCTATAGAAGTTTTGGGTTTATATCCTAAAGCCTGAAGCTTAGTAGTATCAGAATATGTTTCCTGAACATCAGCTGGATGCATTGGTCCTAACTGTATAATGGCTTCACGCCCTAAGTTCTTTTCTATTTCTGTTACGAAGTCCATGAGATCGACCTGTTCACCGCGACCAATATTATAGATCTCTTTACTAGGTTTATCCAGTTGATTAAATGCTACTGATATACCCTGTACAATATCATCGATGTAGGTAAAGTCTCGTTTCATCTCACCATTATTGAATAAGGTAATAGGATTACCTTCAATGATGTTCTTAGTAAAGCTAAACAGTGCCATGTCTGGTCTACCCCATGGACCGTACACTGTAAAGAATCGAAGTCCTATAGCAGATTTAATCTTAGATATTCCAAATTGCATCTCATTAAACTTTTTAGATGCAGCATATGGATTTAAGGATTTACCAGTCGGATCATCTTCTTTCCAAGGCAAAGGATTACCAGCCATAACGCTTGATGTAGAAGCGTATAGGACTTTATCAATACCAACCTCTTCACACATCTCAATCAGTGTCTGTGTTCCTAAAATATTCGATTCAATATATTTTCTAGGATGATCCATAGAATATCTTACCCCAGCATATGCAGCTAAATGAATCACTGCATCTGCCTTTTGAAATATATCCTTATAGTGTACTATCCGATTTAAATCGCATCGATGAACACGATCAACACCAAGTTTAAGTACACGGTTTATTTTTAGAGATTTATCATAGTAGTCGTTATAATTGTCTATACCTGTCACCTTGTGGCCTTCAGCTATAAGCCATTTACAAACATGGTATCCGATGAATCCGGCGGCACCAGTAACAATCACGTGCATAGAATATAATCCTTACATTCTTTTAATTTACCACTTATATATTCACGATTATTCGTCTGGCGATTTAAAGGTGACGGATGCGGTAAGGTGAAATGATCTATGCCCATCCGGGATAGATGTTTAGATACGCCTGGCCCCCAGGCTACTATTTTAGTGTATTCACCTAAGCTTGCCTCAAAAAAGGCTGTATCCACAGACTTGCCGTCCCAATTTGGATCACTAGATATATTAGTGAATGACACTATATCTATCATTTTCATCTCGTCTAGCCACGAACAAAATCGATGCCAAGCACCGCCTTTTCTTGGTATAGATAGCTTGGTAGGATTTAAACCTACAAATATAACGTTTTTCATAGGAACATTATACCATGAATGAATCTGAAAGTAAACCTGTACTTTTTCATAACACAGTGCATGAGCCAAGCTCTAAAAACCCCACGGATAGAAATGTACTAATTTCTATACTTAAGACAGAATATGAGTTTTGTCAGAATATAGAAGATTGTCATGTTTTTTTAAATTTTTTCCAGCCAGGAAGCTGGCAAGCAGTTGACGATTTATACAAAGCTTGGGAGTTAAAAGTTCCTAGAGTTATTACTATTAATTCGATCGTAGGGGATTGGATATACAGTCCTTCGCATCCAGCAAGAATAGATTCTATTCAATCGAAAGCTATATCTTTAGCAAACTCACAGCTTTACTGGGATGGATTAAATTGTACAAATTTAGTTCTAGGCGATTATGAAGATGGTTTGCATTATGGTGATTCTATATTACATATAACTGATGTAATTAATACTTTAAAATATCTAATCCATCAGCATATATGGATAAAGGAAATGACCCTTATGGTAGGGAAGAATCGTAGAGAGCCGAAATCGCAGGGGTAACACACCCCATTAAGTGAGTTCTCCAATCCGATGATAAATTGTATGCCGTGTGCATAGAAGACGTTTTTGTCCAAAACAATTTAAAAGCCGGAAGGTGGAAACATTCGTCTTCAATTACCATTCGACATCCTGGATTTGTTACAAGAGGGAGATGAAATCTATCTCCGCCATCATGATGCCACGTTAAACAAGATTTGGGTGACATTCTCATTAACCTACATCGAAAAAACGCATAACGTTCAATTAATCCATTAATCGTTGGGGTATCCCATAGAAAATATTTAACTTCTGGCTCAGTATGACCGGTATTTTTAAGTCTACCTATAGTAACATCCCAATCAGTTTCGGGTTTGGCATTCATATTAGGGGTTTGTATGCTTATTTGTGACCAATTTCTAGGAATAAATCTGTGGGATAAAATATAGGTTATTTCCTTTCTAATAGCCTCTTCATCTATTTCATGATCTATTTGTCTAAAATTTTTCATATAGACTCCTGAAATATGTAGCGCGCTGGTGGTTTACTTTTTCCTCTAATATCTACTGACCAATCTTGTTCCTCAGATTCAGCTGGCAAACGCCCTACCATGTACATCTTATCGTTACTATCGTCACCATTAAAAATTGCATGAAATTTAAAAGTATTTAACCAATATACTTTAAATGTATTAGGAACAAAGGCTTTAGATTCTATTGTTATCCTACATTTATCATCTGTTAATATTGGTACGATGATTCTGCGGCAGTCTGTCTTATACCAAGAAAAAACACTTTTAGGCCTGATTATTAATAAAGATGGTTTTAAGAGACTTAGATCTTTTATAAGCTTATTTATGGTGGGGGTAGATTCATTCAGATCTAAACCCTTTTCGGTAAATCTAAAATCAGAAAAAGGAATATCCCAAAATTCTTTTTCAAAGGATTTTTGATCTATATGATAATCCACTTCGCCCCAGCGTTCGTCTTTAGATTTCCAGTCTTCGATCATCTTAAACCCTACATAAAAGGGGGTGACCGAAGCCACCCCAGTCATAATATGTATGATTGTTTTAGTGCAATTTGATCGACGTTCTTACACCAACTACCATATCGGTTTTCTCGAAGTCACCGTTTGTCTCATACTCAAAGTATGGGGTAAGAGACACACCTTGAATGTTTAGATCGTAAGAGATACCAAATGTACCATCTGCGATTTCAAGTTCTTCAGGGTCTACACCAACAGATGCATATGCGCTAGCACCGTATGCGCTAACTACCAATTCTGGCTCTGTCCTAAATGTTTCATTCTCGATTGAATATGAGGTTTCGTTGTTTACAACGACACCAAGACCTTGAAGATATGGGCTCACCTCTTGCGCACTGGCAGAAGTAGCACCGAGAACAATTGCCGCGGCAAAAAGTACTTTTTTCATTTCTTTTTTCCTTCTAGATTAAAAATGGAGAGCTAACCGTGGCTCTCCGCGGGCCTATTAAGCTGCCACCCTAAGTCCGTTCTGTTTCGAGGCGGAACTCATACCCAGTAGCTCAAGCTGCTTGTGCTACAGATGCAAAATTATCGTTTGCATTTAGTTTAGTGATCTCAACCAGATTCCCTTGCCTGTCGAATCCTAACTCTCCCCCCATAAGGACACTACGAATAATGTTCTTATGGTGGAGGAGTCGGGATTTGCACCCGAGTCCAGACAGCTTCCACTGACCTCAACGATCATTGTCTATTTAACCATATTACCTTTTTAAAGTAAACCCCTTAAAGGATAATCCCATCCTCCTGGGACACATTTGCCACATAAAATTCTGTTAGGAATCTTACGAGGTCATCCACATTTCTATAAAGCTGTTCGATTGTACCATTGTTATCTATAACAAAGTCAGCCATCCAAGGTTCAATACTATTACTTTCTTTGTCTTCTGGTGGAAGATGATCAGTGCGATCGACCCAGATAGCATAATCGAACAAGCCATTATTCTTAGCTGAATGGAATTCACGTTTATTACGAAGCCCACAGTAGATGTCGGACTTAGCAAAGATCTCACGAGCGATGCGAGCAAGATCGTCTTTACAATAATCAGAGATCAATTCATACCATTCTTTACGATGGTTATGACGATCATTATAACATTCTTCTACAGAGGTATAGTTATACATTTCGCGGAGAGCAGGGAAGACCACTGCTTCTGCACAATGCATACTAGATGATTCGAATGTTAGTTGATAATTCTTTTTTAAGTATTCAGAGACAGTGTCTTTGCCATGACGAGAATGGCCAAGTATCATAAGCTTCATGATTAACCCTTATAAAATATATGTTGATCAATAATTCCGACCTTAGTCATTCTCTTTGCCCAGCGTGGCTTCTTAATATAAGTCGCATGGTAAAAAGCTGAACCGGAAGTAATATCTTCAATCTCACCATTATACACTACTTGTGCTAATCTGTAAATCTCTTTATAAGAATCCTTTTCTTTTGGCGTATGATCATCTACTAGATGGGTCCAGGAAAACTGCCGATCCTGGTAGACTACTTCACACACCGAATTAGGAAATCTTTTATCCTCTACTCGATTCATAGTAACCATAGCAACGGCTAGTTGTCCGAAGGTGCTTTGGTTTCTAGCTTCGAAGTAAACGTTCTTTGCGAGGCATTCGATTTCCATCGAGGTAGGCCGTTTTGGTGGTATAGGTACCTCATTAACATCCTTAGCCATTACAGAAGCAGCATATAAAGCTGATATCGCCGTCATCATCATCACATTAAATGTGGATGACATAAGATATGATACCTTCATGGTTAAATACTCCAGGTATTTACCCTTTTAAAGTATCACATTTTAATAGGTTTGTAAACCCCCTTTTTCAATTTTTTTGTATCCTAATGCCCAATTCTCTGCAGCATCTTCAACATAATATACAGAATTTTTAGTATAATGCTCTGTATGGAAAACCTCACCAGTTTCGTCGTAATAACGAATATAGTAGGTCTTATCCTTTAGGTCTTTAAATATTACTGCTGTTTCACCAAGGACCTGGTCAGAGTAATATGTGCTAAGTTCTTCATAGCGCCAATCATTTTCATCCATTTCGCATTCTCCTATAAAACGGGCATGAGGCCATGGTTGCCATCTCCGCGATCAGTTCTATCAGTTACATCGAACCCAATTGTAATTCTAGGGGTTGGATAAGACCTTAACACTTTTACTTTATGCCATCTATTTCCCGGCCCGATGTAAATATTACCATCTTCATTATCAATAATATAGTCTATGGTTGGATCCGTATCATCTTTCTCTGGTTCCGTTTTTCTAAATTGGGTTTGTGTACTTTTACAATCTATCGAAACGTAACCATGTAAAGGCCATCCATGCGTGTGCCAATCTAAAACCTTATCTGGCATATCAAAATTTACCCAAGCCTGCATCCATATAGGTTTAGAAGAATTGAATACTCTCCTTACATTTGTGCATATATCATGATAAAGATGCCAAGCAGGGACAGATCCACATAAGGAACCGAATATATTGTACTTACCAAAATCCCAAGTGCTATGATTTAATTTAAGATTTTCTAAAATCCAAGGGTGAATCTCCCTTATCTGCTTTATTAATAAATGTCGATCTTTTATTAAGGCTTCAGATTTGACGATCTCCCAATCACTCACTTTCTATATCCTCTAATAAATAATCCCTAAGCATAATCGCTCTTCTATCATCATCAGTTCCTAGTCTATTATTTACTATTTTATATGCTAACGTAATCCTGTCACACCCAGCATAAGCCGCATGCCAACAATGAGCATCTGGCTCATCTTTCTTACCGAAATAATACCATCGACATTGCCAACCTGGCTTATCCTGAATAGTAACTACTTCATCTTTTTGTTTATCATAATATCTAAAATATCCATTACCATCTCTTGACCAGGTAAACAAGATCTGATATGCATTTGCATTCCAATTCGTATGCCAACCTACGAATCCTCCAGGAGGATAATAGTTAAAAAGCGCACTCGAATGCGCTCCTAGATATTCTGGAAATTTCTTTTTGACTTTAAATTCTATATCAAACCATTTAGAATTTTTCTTAGTCATTTGTGATACTGGTTGACTGAAGTGTTGTGTTGGAAATCCACTATGTTTATCATATTCATTCCAAACATGATTTCTCATATACTCTTCAGAGGTATAATATTCGCCCCTCTCACGGGCATCACCTGGTTCATAAAAATGATAAAAGGGATCATCGTATCCCTCTATGGAAAAGAATTCGTCAACAAATTCATCGAGTAATCCCAACAATTCTTTATTGCGGATTATTACCTCAGTCATTAACATACTCCTGGATCATAGGGAAAACGCTAATTAATGCAAAGGCACACTCTTTAGCTATGTCCATATGTTCCTTTTGTGTTCCGTTAGCAGATCTTAGTTCAATATAATGAATCCACGATCTAAGGGTTCCATTCATATATAGGCGTGATACTGTATTGCCTTCTGGTAAGATTGCTCGAGCTTGTTCTTTAGCAATACCGTTATCTATAGCCCATTTATATGCTATTTTAGCCTCATGGATTAATTGCTCTTGTTTCATAATCCAGGCTCTTTTTAGATCCTCGTTATTCGTTTGAATAGAATTCTGCCGGTTCTTGTCGTCCTGCAATCTAGCTTCTCTTAATTCGAACTCAAGATCTTCGGTCGGATCAGCATATCGTTGACTAAACTCTTGGAATGAAAACGATCGATGTCGTAAAATCTGACGGGCAATATCACGAGTAGTAGTAATCTCTAAACATGCGCTTACCATTTCAAATGGTGACCAGTGCTTATGTTTAGCCAAATAACGAATCAACTTTTCAGCTGTAGCTTCATTATTCTGATTAGCTGGATTAGAAACCCTAGCTGCATATGCAATCAAGTCTTGTAATGATTTTGGCCTCTTAACGCCTTCTACGTCTCTAAACCACTCATTAGCTTGACTAAAGCTTATCAGTTTTACTTTCATAATATCCTCACAGTTTGAAGTCAGAGAACCTCTCGTTGACTTCTGAATTATCAAACGCAGGTACGTCTTTCACAAGATCTTGGTTACCAGGATCTACATCATATAGACGCATCTTGGATCTATCTATGCCTACTAAGAATCGCTTATTCTTATTAGGATCGTTGTAACGGTTCTTTAGCTGCTTAATAGCTATTTGTCCGTTTTGTTCCATCTCTTCAGTCGAGACCAAAGCGAACATAAGGTCAGCTGTAGCCGGTAGGCCAAAAGACTCAGAGGTATCTTCCAGCCCAGGATCGGACGAGGTGTATCCCGACCTTGTCGTTTGAGTCGCTGACACAAGCGGGATACGGAATTCCACCGCCAATCCTCGTAGCTCTTCAGCAATTGCTTTAATATACGCATAACTGTTAACTGCGCCTCCCATTTTCATACGCGAAGATGCACAGATATTCAGATAATCGATAAACACAATATCCGGCTCAAAGGATTTCTTTAACTTTAACTCGTTTAACAAAGCTCGGAAATGGTTAGAGTTGGCTGCACCCGTCGGATATTCCTTTATTATTAATTTACCCGAGGTTTTCTTTTTCAGTCTAGCAACCCGTTCTACAAACATTTGTTTGGACAGGTGTTCAATTTGATCTATTGGTATATCCAATAGATTAGCATCGATACGTTCAGCGATGCGCTCTTCGCTCATTTCCATAGTTATATATAAAACATTCTTGCCTTGACTAAGGGCATTTGCAGCGACGTGACACATAAACAATGATTTACCCACGCCAGTGCCTGCAAGTGCGATATTTAAGCTTTTATTAGATAAACCTCCTTTAGTAATCTCGTTTAATAGATCAATATCAAATGGTATCTTATCCTCAGTAGTATGATAGAAATCATAACGTTCGGATACGTTCTCTAAGTAATCGTGACCAACATTCGTATCGAATGTCACACCCAATGCTTGGGTTAATATATCAGGCAAAGCATTCTTTGTTAGGGTTTTATGCTTACCATCGATAATGGATATACCTTCCATAATAGCATTGTATAGTGCTCGGTCTTGACACCATTTCTCAGTTGTGTCAAGTAACCATTGGTCATCGACTTTTTCAGTACGAAAGATCTCTGGTAATATCTCTACAGCATGACGGTATTGTTCATCA
>Ga0222714_10000800_pt1 | contig 35763 bp, 42 predicted proteins | sample C33_3DmetaG_FD_165048 | JGI IMG/M metagenome (GOLD analysis project Ga0222714, IMG submission 165048) | Estuarine water microbial communities from San Francisco Bay, California, United States - C33_3D | ecosystem: Environmental > Aquatic > Marine > Unclassified | place: USA: California...
ATAAAGGAATTGGTGTTTTAAAATCTGCACAACAAGTAAATGGTATAAAATTGTTTAATGCTTCAACTCATACTTTTGACAGTATTGAAGTAAATATATATGGAGTTAAATAATGGCAGGTAGCTTAATAAAAATAGATGAAGAAATAGTTACATCAGCAGTAGCAAGTGTAACTTTAACAGGTATTGATAGCACTTATGATGTGTATATGGTTAAGATAAATGGTTTATCTCCTGATACTGCTGAAAATTTAGAGTGTAGAGTTACAGAGGGTGGAAGTGATAACTCAACTGCTAATTATGATTGGGCAGCTAAAGGTTTAAAAACAAGTGGTGCTTTTGATAATAACAATAATACTAATGCTACACAATGGGATGTGTCAGGTAGCTTTATAAATGCAACAACAGGAAATTTCAATGCAGTTATATACATTTTTAATGCAAATAATTCAGGGGAATACACATTTATTACTTTTGAAACTTCACATTATGCAGGTAGTGAGCATTATGGAAATCAGGGTGGTGGTGTATTTACAAGCACTTCTAGTGTTAATGGATTATTTTTTCAAATTGATAGTGCAAATAATATTGATAGTGGAACATTTACTTTATATGGTTTAAAGAAGTAAGTATAAGAAATATATAGTAAGATAGGAGAGATATGGCAACATTAGAAGAACTACAAGTAGAGGCAGCAGCAGAGATTGAAGCTGCTAAACCTTTATTTAAACAAGTTAATAATGAAAGACTTGAATTTTCACAAGCTGATTATGACCAAAGAGTAATAGACCTTGCTAATAGCAAATGGAATGACCAACAGTTTGGTTATATACAAGCTAGACAAGAGGCTTATGGTTCTATCGCTGACCAGTTAGATATGATGTACTGGGACGGCGTTAATGGAACTACTGTTTGGGCAGACCATATAGCACAAGTCAAATCAGATAATCCAAAACCTGCTTAATCATATATGTTATAATCCTGTTTATGGATTTCATAATAGGATTTTTAATAGGTTATTTTTTAAAAGAAATTAGTTTATTTATTAAAAGAATAAGCGATTGGGATTTATCTCATAGAAATTGGGATAAAGAATGGGAATTTATCTCTAAGGACGACCTACCATAATGTCTAACTCATCTGAAAAATACGCTAATGGATTTACACAGAAGGAGTTAAACGCAATGGTATTAGAAAAGTTAGATAAACTAGATGAAAAGCTAGACAGCAAATTAGATAAATCAGATTTCAATAAAGTATTAGGATTAATGGCAACAGTAGCATTTGTTATTGCTGCGTTCATAATGTAGTTATGTGCAAGATATGTGTGGAAGATGACGGTTCTTTTATAAGAATATGTAACTGTAAGAATGGAGATATCAACTGTGAATGTGATAAGTAGAGATATGTGGGGTGCTAAGCCTGCATTTAGAGCTTATGCTTCTATGGGTGAAGTTAAAGGGTTAGTTGTACATTGGTCTTATTATCCAGGAGCTATAGGAAACAACGCAGAAATAGATCAACTTAAAAGTATTCAAAGATTACATCAAGTAGATAGAAACTGGAACGATATTGCTTACAGCTTTTTAGTTGGTAACACTGGACAAATATATGAAGGTAGAGGTTTTAACGCTAGACCAGCATCACAAGGGACTAACGAAGGTAATAAGCACTATTATTCTGTGTGTTGGTTAGGTGGTAAAGATAGAACAATGGCTAGTGAAGCTGCTTTAAAGTCTATAGAAAAATTACACAAAACTATAGGTGGAGAGCTAAAGAAACATTTGGATTTTAAAACTACAACTTGTCCTGGTCCACAATTATCTGAGTGGGTTGATAATAAAAATAAACCGATAGAAGCCACTAACGATAGTCCACCTGAAATGGTACACCCACAGTTTATAAATAAGAAACTAGACACAATTATTGCTAAACTAGAAAATATCGAAACGAAATTAAAATTAGGAAGGCTAATTAAATGAGTGAAGAATATAAAATAGTATTGGAAAAAACTCTTTGGACATTTGTTCAAGCATTTCTTGGTGTCTTGACAGTTGGACCATTAGTAGATGTTAATGTTGAACTATGGCAGTTAGCTGCTATGTCAGGTGCATCTGCAGCTATGGTTGTTCTTAAAGAGTTTGCTAAGAAAAAGATTGGAAAATAATGTACGGTACAAAGTTATCAAACAAAAAGAAAGCTAAGAAAAAAGTTGTGAGAAAATCTCGCAAAAAGATGTAATTCATAGTTATCTCTTTCATATATATAAAACAAAAAACCCTCTATTGCTAGAGGGTTTTTTTATCATTATGTCAACTTGTTAGGAGGTTGCCATAAACTTAGATACTCTTATTTTAAAAAGGTACCTCAGATTTGTCAACCTTGTTTTCAGCATCTTCACTAACTGAAGTTACTGGCTTAGTACCAACAGGGAAGAATTTGTTGATTTCTAAGTAACGAGTATCGTTCTTATCTTCAATCAACTCTACACCTACAGGCTTACCTACATAATCTTGAGGATTGAAACTAATCTCACCTTCTTGCATAGGTATCCCTAGTGCACCCATTAACTCAACAAGTTTCCATTTTGCATTTGCAGTGAACATAGTGAAAGTTCTTAGTTTAAGTCTTCCAACTTGCACAGTCCACTTCCAGCCTTCGTTACCACTTTGAGCCACATGGTCTTCTACTTCTACGATTGTTGCTTCATAATCACCTGGGGTAATTTGATTAGCACCACCATTACCTGATATATCATCAGTTGTTAAACTAATTTTTTTAGCTTGTACCATTTTTATCCTCCAATAATTTGTCTAGGAAATAATCATCTTGTGCGTAAAGATGTAGTCCTAGACCTACTCTCATAGCACATCTTTTTAAAGCGTCACTAATAGCCATTTTTAATCTATCGCCATTAGTTCTACCTTTACCGAACGGATTGTCTAGATCACCAGCTTCCTGGATAACAACCTCCTTGCCGTCAATAGTCATAGTGAGTTCTAAGACTACGCCAGTGCAGACTTGACCCAACTGAGGGTGTATGTCATACACAATCTCTGAAACTCTTTGACTAAACGGACCTATATGAGCTAGCAACCTTTGGTTAACTGCACTGTGTTCAACGAAGTCACCAAACTTACCTGCGTCTTTGCCCTTTTTAACAAGACTGGTAAAAGGTTTTGCTAAGTCTCTAAGATTTTTCAATTCTATCACCGTCTTTCATATTGACTGCCCACCTAGGAGCACTAGCTGTGTCACAATTAATGACTGCTAGTTTTGATTCATCATCAATAACTTTCTCTAAGAAAGTATCTCTTGCAACATTTGCACTCATGCCACGCTTTTCAGCTACAGCATCTAGTCCTCTTAACTTAGGTACAAATGTGTTACCAAGAATTGCTGCTAAATCAGAAACCAAACTTACACTAGCTGAACCTTCAAGTAACCAATTAAGGAAACCGTGCAAGTCTAATGTCTTGTACTTATATCCTTTGTTTACATGAAACACAGTGCCATTAAGTTTGAACGTGCCACTTTCTTCAATCTTTTTAGCTAACTGTACGTCAGCATAATTATTGATTTTTGTAGTGGCAGTCTTAGCAGCTGAAATAGGTATACGAGCAATAGCTATGTCTTCATCTTTCATAGCGTCAATCTCAAATGCTATCTCAGTGTTCTCTATAGTCTCAGACTTAACTACTTCTTTAGCTAAATCTAAAACATCATCTGTGTACAGATTATTCATTTATCCTCCCATACAAATTGACAGTCGTATCTTTGCTTATACTTCTAAACTCACACTCAGGGTGTTGCTTATTAAAGTAAGAAGCCATATTGTATATTTTCTGTCTTTTGCTTTTCTTAACAGAAAGTAACTTAACCCACTTGCCAGGAAACTTAGACATCATGTCCATGTATCCCATACGTTCAGCAAGTGATCTTTTGTCAGATTTTTCATAAACACTTTTTGGAAGTGAATCGAATACTTCTGGCATACTACCTCCTTATAACTTGATTCAAGTTTAGTACAGGTAGAATTTTAGTCAAGATATTATAATAATTTTAAATTGTCCCAACCGTCTTTATCAACAGTAAAAGTTAAAACATTATTAATAGTTTCAGTTCCATACTGTTCTTTGAAATATGTACTCTTATCTAATGAAGGAACTTGAAACCAAGTTCTTAATCCGTCTTGTATAGTACGCAAGTGATGATAGTGACCAGAGACTAGGATAGTAGCGTCACCTAAACTTTGAAATCCAAAACTTTGACCTTTCCAAAAGTTCATTAACTTATCACCAGGGTTGCTACCAGCACGACTAAGGTGACCATGAGTAAATCCAATCACAGTACCATTGCAATCTAAAGTGAGATGATGACCGTCAGGTATTATAAATTTGACATGATTGTATGGTCCATATGATAAAGCATCAGCAGATGAAATTAGGATACCAATGTCATCATTATCTAACTCAGATGTTATAACGTTTTTATCTCTGCCACGATTCTGACCATGATTACCTGGCACACCACCTACTACAACTTTAGGTGCATGCTTTGCAAGAGTAGTTACTACTTCAAGAAACAATCTACGAGTTACCGTTATCTGCTCTAATCTATCCAACTGTACTTTGTGTGATTGTCCAGGGTAGAACCCTGTTACTCCTTCGATTAGATCACCAAGTGAAATTATGTAAATAGTAGAAACATCAACACCAAGTTTTTTTAACTCTTTTAACCTTTCAACAGTTCTATCAAGACTTAACTTAACTCTATCTATAGTTGCTTGTGGTCCACCTCCGTCAGATTTTCCTATTTGCCAGTCACTAGCAAAATAAAAAAAGCCAACTCCTTTTTTAACTGCAGGTTTCTTATAAGGTTTATGTTTCTTAATTTCTGCAATAAGTCTTTTTAAGTCAGCTTCTTTCTCTGGATTCTTTTTTCTGATGTCAGCTTTGTAATACCAGGCTTGTTCTTTAACACCGTCACCCATATTCATATCCCATGTGCGAACGTGTAAGTTACCTACGATTTCATACTCATCTGGATTCCAACCCCACTCTCGCAACAGGGAATCGAAAGTGGGATTGGGGTTAGTAGTAGGTCTAGATACTACATATCCAGTATTGGTGTTGGGATTATACGATACACCAGGTTCAAAACCAGTAGGGTGCTTTTGCTTAGCAGCAGTTTTATGCTCCTCTATTTCCTTTTGCTTATTTAGAAAGTCTTCTAGTGATTTCTGTTTTGACATGTTTCTGTATTGTTTTAAGTGCAAATGGACAGCCCTGCTCGACTAGATACTCTGCAACGTATAATATCGGATAATCATTTTCAATGGTTTCATCAATGACTTGATTAAATAACTCATTATTGTCTACATACCATTTGGTACGCATCTTTGGAGCCATAAAATCTGCCATAGATTTTTTTGTATTCTCAGACATTTTTCTCCTATATAAATTAACATAGATTATAATAGCATAGTTAGGAGTTAAATGAAACAAACAATAGAATTAATGAGCCATGTTTGGGCTAACAGTGGTGGTGGTAAAGTATGGTTGGCAACCAACGGTACTAAATGGGAAGAAATTTGTTATGATTGGAGTGATTATGGCAGTATTCTTAAGGCTATCAGCAATCAGTCCCAGGGATCAGATATCTATTGGACACCTTTAACTTTTCACACGGACCAATCTAGAAAAGCAATTAATGCAAAAGATAAAGTCGGAGTTTTATATGTTGATATGGATAGAACTGATATCAGCTATGAGGATTGTTTTGTCATAGTTCCTAAACCTAATTTTATTTGGGAGACAAGTGGGAACAGGTGGCAAGCAATTTGGCTTCTTGAAGACACAATACAAATATCTACACAACAAGAAGTTAACAGAAGGTTAGCATATCATTTGAAAGCAGACACTGGGGCGTGGGACGCAGCACGTGTGTTGAGGGTTCCTGGTTCTGTAAATTATAAAAGGGGTGGTCAACAAGGAAAGATAGTTAGATATGAACCTGACTTTGTATTTAACTATGATGACTTTGATTCTATTCCTTTAGTTGTATCGAATCACACAACTTATGTTGAAAGTGATATGCCTGCCTTACTGGATTATGTTTCTTGGCAAGGTTTAATATCACAAGAGTGGAACAAGATACCACTCGAAGCTAGGTATTGGTTATCTATATCTGATGAGCAGTACAAAGCACATGGTGTTATAGATAGAAGTAGTTTAATTACTACTGTTATTAGAAAATTAATAAAAGTATACGAACCTGAAATGGTTTTTAGTTTGATATGGCACGCACCTTGGAATAAATTTATTACTCGTCCTAATACTTTATGGACACAAATCGCAAAACACAAAGTCGCAGTTTAGCTGACTCGCATACCAACTTTTACGCCTTGCAATATCCCCCCTGCGGTATTTTTTTGTGTCTGAGACTGAGCGGAACGAAGTGTAGCGAATAAATGAGTGAGTGAACTTGTGAACGAACGTCACGAACGAACTTGTGAGTGAGTTATAAGCGGAAAGTTGTGAGGTACGAACAACTTTACAAGATAAAGAAAAAAAAACAAACTTGCTGTTGCAAGCCGACGAATGTCGGATCTTGCAACAGCTTAGTTTGTTACTAGTTAAGCACTGGAACCGTGCTTAACTAGATAAGAGTTCCACTGCGTAGCAGTGAACTCGCAGACACCGCCGAACTCACTTTCAAATAAGTCTTTGATGTCATGATAGCTGAGACGCTTAAGCTGCTGAATCTCGAAGCCTGAATAGGCTGAGAGTTCATGCAGTCCGATTTCTATACCGTCCTCAACAGTTGAGTAAGTATAGTAATCTTCGTCATCAATTGTGTCATAATTATCATACCAACCATGTCCTGTGAAGTAGGAAGTGTTGGTGTATTTATAACTAATACCACAATGGTTTGTGTTAGAAAACCATGTGCCGTCTAACCACGAACCTTCTTTTTCGTTAACAATGTACCATTGTTTACGAAGGTTCGGATTGGTTGTGAGAAACGCAAGTTTACTCCAACCAATTATGTCACCGACATACTCAAGCATGTACTGGTCATCAAGCCACGTAGGACGCATGTAGCGTAACCATGTGTTGATGAACATACGTGTGTCTGAAATGTCCGACGTGTCGGGCGTTTCGACACAGTCGATTATGCCGTTGTGTGCCATGACTGTATGATTGTCAACGTTGAATGGGTGAGTGTTTGCAAGGCAAACAGAACCATGAGTTGCAATACGACAATGTACAAGTATCGGTGACGATACGCTGTACTTGTCGAATACAGACAAAGCAATCTTGACAAAGTCGTCTTTGTCAAGAGTTTTGTAGGTGCGTATGGTTTTAGTTTCATCTATGAAACTAATACCTGCACCGTCTGAATTGGTATTCCACATATCGGTCAAAGTCGACTTGTCGAGTTTGTTACCGATTGGGGAAAGTGCGATTACACACATGCGATATATCCTTTCTCTACTAAGTAGTCGTATAAGTATTCGTACTCATGTCTCATGAGTGAGACATGTGCTAAATAAGCGTATAGCTTATGTGCACCGTCACGTGCCATATCTTGATATGTCAACGTGTTGAAGTACTTGTGCATAGATTCTAAGAACTCTATGTTCTTAGCTATACGTTCAAATCGAAGATTGCTACGAAAGTAGCGGTGTTCGATTGTATAGCTACTATCTGCTAATGCACCACGATTAGGAAAACCACCTTTACGTTTTGCAATGACTGCAATAGGGTGGTTTGGTTTTTGCAGATAGCACCATTCGGCGTCTTCGCCGATTGATCTTTGTGCTATATCTGCAATTAATCCTGGATTCTGGTAATGAAACTGAATCCATGCGTATGCAGTAGTAAGTGACAAGCCTGATTTATTTATGTGAACATGTGCACCTGCACTGTTTGCATAAAAACCTTTGAATCGCTCTCTTGCGTAAGCAAAGGCGATTTTAAGGTCGATAGTAGCTTTCTTGAAAGCTGCTGCCGTAAATGGTGCAGTTACAAATTCGACGTCAACTGTAGCGTCTTCTTTGGCTATGCAAAATACAGGACTTGTACTGTATTTTGAACCGAATGCAGCGTTGAGTTGTGTTAGAAACTCCATAGTGTTATCAAAGTCACTACCGTTACGATATTCGACTTCTAGTTCTAGTCCCATGACTATGGGGCTAGAAGTAGTGAGAGTTGAAATGGGTAACCATTTGAACTCTCCGTCGATTACGTCTAGGTACATACCACCAAAGGGTTTGTAACCATAGTTCCAAAGTTGTGGATAATCGGTTTCGACATAGCAGTCATAGTTCTCACAATTTTCACACCTGTGAACTAATTCACAGTTGTATTCACATTCGTGAAAGCCTGACAATGATTCTCCACAGTCACAATCACTTGTTCTGACATTTGGATAATCTGCACAGTCTTCGTGGTAATACCATGTTTCACCACATTCGTCATTTCCGTAGGAAATAGCACCATGTGGTAAACCAATGGTTTGGTTAGTAGTTGTCATTAGCATACTCCTCTGAGTTATCTGAATTAGTTCTGCGTAAATCTGCAAAATTAATTTGTATATTGAACGTTACCTCTGCCTTATAATTTGGGGCTGGGGTACGCATTACACAGTCGATAATATTGATAAAGCGTGGAAGTACTTGTACTTCATCACGCAAAGAATTAGCAATCAACGATTGCAATTCTTTATAATCAAACACGACTGATTGTGTTTGAATGTCAACGTGTACTTTTGGCATATTTAACCTCCTAACTTTACAAATGCCAACATTGATTCAACGTCGATTTGGACATTGTCCGAATCGGCGTTGTAGATACGAACTAGGTCACGTATGACTTTTTCGTATGTATCGCAAATACTTGTGTATTTGACGAAGTCATTATCGTCAAGTAATTCCATTTGAATTACATTGACGATTGCGTTACGCTTGTCGGCATATGTGCCGATAAGTGCTAACGTATTTCTGACATTAGACGTGTCACGTTCTGCACTTGCATAGCGTGGATCACAGTCATCAAATGATAATCTACTCATTTCAACCTCCTAACAGTTGTATTATACCATTTATCTAATTTTTCTAGTGTTCGCAGTATCCACGCTTGGATACTGAACACTAGATGTGTCGCCATAAGCGACATGAATAAGCAACCAATTAGTGGTATGTAATTATCCATGATAATTATCCCACTAAGCTAGAGACACACTTGTGTGTTTCTAGCTGATTAGTTGCAACTTTTGCATTGCAAAGGTTGCAAAGTTGACTCACTAAGTCGTCAACTAAGTTACCTGTTACGTATTCGTCGATTTGCCACATTTTTTACCTCCTAACATGTAGACAATTGCGATTACTTGAACCACACTAAAGTAATTAAATAATATTAATGTGGATTCTTTTTGTTCCCATACACCTGTGCAAGCAAACACAGCATAGACCACAAGGAGCTTGCGACTATGTGGATCTCTGGGTTTGTGTAGTCGTCGGCTTGCTGTCAAAGCGATTGTGCCAGTTGATGATAAAAATTGTTATGGGCATAGATACACAAGGAGCCTGCGACTATGTGTATCATGTTAGAAGAATTTTTGTTAGCAACAAACGATTGATTTGACAAGTAAACCTTAATGTACATATTTTATTGGAGCAAAGAGTTTGGAGCGGATAGTTGCTTACAGATATACGACCGCAGGGAGATATAGCTGTTGCACTTAGACGTGAACAAAACTTTGTGGAAATATAAATTGGACGTTAGGTTTACGTGTTTACCGACGATATGGTAGAACAATAGAAACACATTATTATTATTTTTACAAACCTGAATAGATACGAAGTATCTTGCAGCTTGCTGCATATATGGTAGGTTTGTTAGCGGACACAGCAGCTTGCTGCTTGCAACTTGTTGCATTATGTGTTCAAGAGACAGACACAAAAAAATAAAGCAAGGGGGTAGCGTAGGAGCTTGCGACACAGCTACAGAGAAGTGGCAGGCTGAATCGGTGGAGGACACGAAGTGTCTGGAGACGATTATAAGATGCCACGCCTCGATATAGAGACAATCCCCACACAATTTTTGCGAAAACCCAAACCTTTACATTAAAACCCCAATAAATATAAAGTTATTTAATATAATCAATACATATAAATTTATACCCCCTACAATAGGTATACCTTTAGTCCACCGTCCCCCTATAAGGGGGGGACGTTGGAGGACTAAATAGGCTTTAGTCGTCCACCCCTTTGGACTAAGTGGACTGGGGGACTAAACTTAAAAAAAAGGCAATAAATAAAGGCGAGGTGGCAATATGTTAAAAAAAGAACAACTGGACTTAATATTAGAATCCAGACGTAGTCAGGAGGACTTTAGTCCACTTAATGTGAAAACTGGACTAGAAGTAACACAGATAAAACCCCCTGATTGGTTATTACAAGATTTCATAATGGAAGGCGGATTCACCGTTCTTCACTCTGATGCTGGCGTAGGTAAAACGTTCCTGGCACTTGACTGGGCAAACACAATAGCTAATGGCTGGCAATGGTTTAGCAAGGAAAGCGTAAAATCCCCTGTTTTGTACGTACTTGCTGAAGGAGTGGGATTTCTCGGTGCTCGTGTTACCGCATGGAAGAATAAAAGGAACGCCACCTCGTATCCTCCCGTGCATTATTACACGAGTGCCGTCCCACTGTTTGCACCAGTAGGTAAGTTTCCTATGAGAGATCAAGTTGATTTCTTAGAACTTGTGGATAGGCTTGAACCTAAACTTGTGGTATTTGATACTTTACAGAGATGTACGGTAGGTGCTAACGAAAATTTACAACAAGATATGTCACAAGTCATTTCAATGATTGACACTATACGTCAAAACTATGGTGCTGCAATTTTGGCAGTTCATCATGATACAAAATCAGGTGAAGCTATGCGTGGTTCCAGCGTGCTAAAAGCTAGTGCTGATACCACCATACAGTTGACCAAAAAAGATGAGATTATTGAGATGACTTGTACTAAACAAAAAGATGCAGAGCCATTTAAAGATTGGAACTTAACATTATCCACAGAACCTAAATCAGGTTCAGCATTTTTCACTGCTTATCAGCAGGGAGTAAAAGTTAGAGATTATTCTCTCCTACGTGCACTTGCAGATGTTATTACAGTTAGAGGTGAACAGATTACAAATAAAACATGGCGTGATGCTGCAAACCTTGACGGTGGTAGGTTTGAGAGACCTAAAGCATCTCTTGTTAGAGAAGGACTTGTGGACCAAGCTGGTGAAGGTAGAGCTAAAACTTATACCATATCAAAAGAAGGTTGGGATATCTTAGAACAACAAAATATGTTGAACTCTAGTTTTAGACCTTTACCTGATAACATTAGAGAACAACAACAGTTAATGGAGGACGAGTAATGATTAAAAATATACTATTCTATATAAAAAATTTTTTGTTTCGTTACCACGAAACTCCTAAAGAGATACGTCCTTTCACTTGCTTTATGTGTCATAAGGATTTTGTATTTCCATTTACCAGTCAGGACTACATGGCTTGTAATGATTGCTGGAAAGAGTTAGGCGAAGATTAATAATCTGCTATAGTTTTTGATATGACAGCAGGTCGACCAAAAAGATCAGAAGCTGAATTATTACAAGACAGAGCTAAAGTCCAGGCACAGATATTTGGTGCTAACAATTCAGTATTTCAGTTTGAACAAGAAGAAATATATTTGCCACCACCTCCTGCAAAAAAAGGTACTTCCCTTTGGAAAGCATGGGCTATGGAGTGTTTCTTAGAGTGCATTAGATATGGATTAAATTATTCAGATGCTTGTAAGAAAATTGGTGTAACTAGGAAATGGTGGGAAGAAAACTCTCAACGCCACCCTGAATGGGCAGAAGAAGCTAAATCAATTCGTTCAGGTGAACATGTTAAAGATAGTTCTCCTGATTTATCTAATGTTTCTTTTCCAGAGTTTTGTGAATTATATTTTGGAGTTAAGTTTGCAGAGCATCAACATAGGATTGCTGATTCATTAGAAGACCCTATGGGTAGATTAGTTTTAGTTTTAGGTCACCCTGAGTCTGGTAAGTCCACATTATCATCATTGTGGTACCCAATATATCGTATGTGTAAGAATCCTGATATACGAATAGCTTTAGTTACTAAATCAGGTGATAAAGCACAAGATTTGTTAAATCGTATCAAAAGATACTTAACTGACCCTCATTTGTACAATGATTGTCCTAGAAACTTAATTAGAGACTTTAATGGGTTCAAACCTCAGCGACAAGACGGATTTGGCTGGTCTAGAGACCAGATAACTATACGTCAAAGAGAGTCTGGTGAGAGAGACCCTACCATACAAGCACTATCTGTAGGTAAACAGATATACGGTGCTAGATTAGATTTGCTTATTTTAGACGACGCATTGACATTAGAGAACCAACAAACAGATATTCGTAGGTCTAGGATTGATGAATGGTTTACCCAGGAGGCTCGTTCTAGGGCACAAAGAGGTCAAACACTGGTAAATGGTACTAGAGTTCACCCACTTGATAACTATGGACAATGGAAAGATAGCTGGGCAGACCATAAAATATTTAGATATGTAAAGATACCTGCGATATTAGATGAACATACAGAGAAAGAAAGACCTAGTTGGCATGAATATTGGTCCCTTGACGGTAAAGAGGAGTATGACCAAGCTACTGGTTCAGATGTATTTAGACCTGGACTCCGTGATATACGTTCTGAAATAGTAGCTAGAGACCCTATGAGGTGGAAACTTGTGTATCAACAAGAAGATGTACAACAAGTTGAATCAATATTTAGACAAGAGATGCTGGATAAAGCATTTGAATTAGGTGGATCAAGAAGTTTAGGACAGGTTTTCCCTGATGAAATATTAATACTAGGTGTTGACCCTGCTACTACAGGTAGAGCTGCGTCTGTATTATTAGCGTACAATCCAGAAACAGAGGTTAGGACAGTTGTGGATTTGTATGTAGGTCACCGATTAGGTGCGACTGGTATACGAAATAAACTGATGTATGAGTTCTGGGAGAAATACAATGACCATAGAATTGCTTTTACTGTTATAGAAACTAACTTTGCACCAACAATCTTAGGTGATGATACTCTAAAGAATCACGCTGAGTGGAGTGGAACTAGACTTGTGGACCATAGAACTACTGGACAAGGTAAAAGACGTGGTAACAAATGGGATAAAGATTTTGGTATAGGTTCTATGGCTACATTGTTCCATAGTGGACTAGTTTGCTTCCCTTCTGCTACTGTAGAAGATAAGGCAAAACTCGCACCATTGGTAGATGATATGCTAGTATTTCCATGGTCAAAAGTTCAAGACGCTTTAATTGCTTTTTGGGTAGCTAATGGCGAGTGTAACGGAAAAGGATTATTTCAGGTAGATATGGATAAAGTCGTAGCACGACGAAATATTCCTCCTATAATACAGGAGAGAATGTTTTTGAGGAATAGGTAATGTCAGATTATTACAATCTAGGTTCTAGTGTTGAATATACAAATATGGGTAAGGTCTATCGACCTAATAAATCTTTGTACGATAGACGTGATTTACTACTTGAAACCCACTCTGACTGGAAAGAAAGAATAGAAGAAATTACAGCAATCGTTAATGGCGATTGGCACATGATTTGGAGTAACTTAACTGCTACTGCTGAGGCACCTTCTGTAGCAAACATTATTGAACTAGGTATTCATCACTGGGCTTCATTAGGCGGAGCTGTGTTACCAGGAGTTAGAGTTCCTGTTCCTGTTAATCAAAATTTAAAAGGCGGAGAAAGGGCTGCTAGAAAAAGAGAAAGACGAGTTAAAGAACTCTGGAACAAATCAAACATCAATGAGTTAATGGCTCAATGGTGGGGTGACTATGCTGGAACTGGTTGTGCTTATGCTGGTATCTGGGCAGATTTCGATAAAGAAGAAAAAGATAGACACCCATACTTTCATAGAATTGATCCTCGATATGTTTACCCATTAAAGGATACAAAAGGAAATGTGGTCGAAGCACTAGTTGCACGTAGAGTATCTAAGGAAATACTTATAAAACAATACCCTGTTGCAAAAGGTGTTCTCGACCCAACTACAGATACCGTTGAAGAATGGTTCTGGTATTTCCCTGACAAGATTATGCACGTAGTTGCTGATATCTCTCCAAGAGGTAGAAAAAATAATCATGCAGTTGTGTTGACAGAAGAACCAAACCTGCTAGGAAAAGTTCCTATTGTTGAAATAGGAGTTCCTACATTTGACGGTGAGCGTAGAGGTATCTTTGACCAAACACGTCACATACTTAGAACAATGCACCGACTTATGACACTCACTATCACTTCATCTGAAGAAGAAGTATATCCTCCTGTTTTTGAATATGATGTTATGAACCCAGATGACTTTGGACCTGGTGCTGTTATTCACGGTAGAAGTCCTGAAGCTCGTATGGAACGTATGTCATCAAGAACACATTTTGATGCTAAAGATTTAATTTCAAGATTAGCTAGCGAAGCTAGAACACAGGCTTCATTTCCTGGACAACTTTCAGGTAATCCTGGTGCAAGTATTGTATCTGCAAAAGGTATTGAAGCATCTATGGGACAGATTGATGCACGACTTGCATTAGCTCATAAACAGTTTGAAAAATTCTTAGAGAAAGCTAGTCACATACTACTTGCTTTTGATGAGAACTATTGCGACGGTGAAAAGACATTACACGGCGATAGTCATGATCAAAAGAAAGCAGAAATATTTGTTCCTTCAAGAGACATTGCTGGACAGTATGATGTGAACGTACGATATGGTATCGGTGCTGGTACTGACCCTTCTAATAGAGAGATGAGACTTTCTATGAACTTGCAACAAGGTATGATTTCTAGAGAAACAGCTAGAGATGAAATGGATTTCTTAGATGACCCTGCAAGAGAAGAATTAAGAATTGTTAAACAAAAAGCTATTGATTCATTTATGAACGGTATTTATCAAAAAGCACAACAAGGCGATATTGCTGCAGCTGCTACTTTGATTGATGCTATGAAAAAAGAAGACACAGATATTAATGAACTTGTGTCTAAGGTAATTGAATCTATGCAGCAACCTGCTACACCTGAAATGCCTGGTATGCCTGGTATGCCTGGTCCTGGAGGTTTAGGAGGAGCACCTGATTTAGGAGCTTTACTAGGTGGCGGACAACCACCACCTCGTCCTGATTTACCTTCTTTAGGTGCATTAGGAGTAAATCTAGGAGGAGCATAATGGACGACACAATGAAAGAGTTTATTGGTATCGTCACCGAATCTTTAAGAGATGTTCATATTGCTACAAATAAATTAATAAGAGAAAACAGTACAGAAGTATTAGAAGCAGAATTAGATCCTTTGATTACTCCCTATGGAATTATTATTACAACAATGAAATTTATTATTGACGACGGAGAGGAGTTTTTTAATGGCACAGATAACTGATATGGGCGGTCTTCCTTATGGAGAAAAGACAGCAACAGAAAATATGGCTAAACAAGGAGGTGTTAGTTTAGGTTTAGCTGAAGGTAATGAACCTGGAACACCTACTCCTGTTCCTACACCTCAAAGAAGTCTTCCTACTACTAGAACACCTAAACCATTAAAGATAGGTAGAGGTTCTGATTTCATACTTAATGGACCACCAAAAGGAAATAATCCTTTAACTGGTCTAGGACAAACTGCTCGTTTGCTTTCAGAAGATGCACAAGCATATAAAGATTCAGTTACCAAAGCCAGAGACTTAATGGAAAATAGTACTATTCCTATGGTTAGACAACAGGCAGCTGAATATATTAAAAACGCTGCATACTTAAGGAGCATTCAGCGTGTCGAAATCGAATAACGAAGAAAACAAAATACCTAAAGAAGAAATAGAACAAGGGATTTATATTCCTAGTGCATATTATCCTGAACAAGAAAAAGAACATAAATATAGTCCTGAAAGTCAAATCTATGACATGAAAATGTTAGGTGTCTTAGATAAAGCAAAAGACTTACCTAACTATTATCCACCTCAAGAAAATAATTTTGATTTGTCATTATCTGGATATTATAAGTCTGTTGAACAGGCATTAACTTCTGATTTAGACCAAGCTAACTTTACTTGGACAATGGGTTTAAATAAACAACAACTTGATGAGTGGGCTAATTTAGATTCTAATTTTAAACAACAAGTTATAGATTTTGCTCATTCAAGAAAAGCAACTATAGAATTTGAAAACACTCAGAAAGATGCAGCAAAAAGAACAATACAAGGCGATATTGCAAAATTAATATTTGAAACATCAGTTACTGGATTTGGTTATGTACCACCTGAAGAAGTAACTCAAGAAAATAAAGATAGATTAGCTTATTTACAAAATGAAGATAATTTTAGAAAAGAAGTAGAAATTTTAACTCAGAAAAATATAGAAAATTATAATTTAGAAAATTACAATTTGTTTTCTCAATCAACAGAAAATCTTAATGTAACAAAACTAGCAGAATATAAAGAACAAGAATTAGGTTATGCAAAACACATACTTCCTATAGCAGCTGAAGTTGGTGATGTGATTTTAAGTGCTATAGGACCCAATAAAAAATTTGGTGACGTTAAAGATACTATTAAAAACTTACCTAACAAATATGGTTACGCAGAAAATACAGCTCAGGCAATCACTAATGGAATAGGAGCAGCTGGATTAACAGCTGTGTATACAGGATTTGGCGTAGTTTCTAGAACATTAACTGCAGCAGTTAACGCCATATCACCAGGAACAATAGCTGGTTGGGTTCATAATTTAGAAGAAAAAGAAGTTAGAGATTATAAACAAGCTGCTGGAGACCCTACTTCTGAAGCGTATGCAAGATTATCTTTGTATAGCTGGGAAGAAGTAAAACAAAATGCACCAGAGTTAGCACAAACTTATTTAGAGTTTGCTGACGGTGATGAGTTTAGAGCTGCTTCAATGTACATGGCAGCACACATGAATGCTGAACCACAACAGGCTTCATTTGTGAACAGTTACATTAACACTTTAAATCAAGAAAGATTAGATAACATACAAAGAATTTTGGATAGTAAAGATACTTTAGGCGAATTGTTAGTATCTGGATTTGGTGCATACTCAAAATATGCTGTAGGTACTTTAACAACTGGTGCTACATTATTAGCTTTTGATGAAGATGCAAAAGAGTTAGCTCTTAATGGTGACTGGTCAGGTTTAAAACAAGAAATTAAAAAAGCAGACTACAGACCTTCTTATGTTTTAGGTCTTGAAAATACTCTTGCTGGTAATGCTATGGACTTAACATTAAGTATTCTTGGTGATCCTTTGACTTGGTTATTAACTCCTGCAGTTACAAGCAGTACTTCAAAAGTATTAGGACAATTTGCAACTAAAGGTAGAGTTAATGCTTTTGTTAATCAAACTTGGTTAGGTAAACAAATTACAAAAGAAATGTTTGAAGTTGGAATTAAGTTTGAAAAAGGTGAAATAGGTATTCGTCAATACAATGCTTTGTTTAACGGATTTGATATTGAAACGCAATTTAAATTTAGAAACATAATAAAAGAATCTGTGAAAAATGGAGATAAGACTCCACCACAAATGTTTAAAGCTGTTCTTAATGAAGCCATGTTATCTGGTCAAGAACCATTGAAAGCATATAACACATTAGGAAGTTTGTTAATGGGTAGAACATTTAGAAATGTTACTACTTCGCTATTTGGTAAATCAATGGGCTTACCAAAGAAACTAGATAAGTTTAAACAATTTAATACTGCATATAGTAACTTAAAACAATTATCAACTACAAGTCCTTCTTTCTTGCAAGATGCTTCAGATTTAGTAGCAAGAATTATTGGTGCAACTGTAGATGATTTTGATGAACAATTAAAATTATACGATAATTGGTTTCAAGCAACTTATGATGATTTTTCAAATGTTTCAACTAAAGGTACTGCAGCAAACTTAGATGAAATAAATAAAGTACAAAAACAAATTGCTGTTACTTCAGATTACATAGCTTATTTAGAAGGATTATCTGGATACAAAGTTAGAAACGTAGTTCGTGGTAATAATGTTACTGCAACTAAAACTTCTATTAACAGAGTAGAAGCATTAGATGAAGCACAGAAAATAACTTCTCAACAGAAAACATATCAAAGTGTTATTAAAACTTTAGACAATAAAATTGATGAAACTAATAAAAGTATTAAAAGAGCTAAAGAAGTTCAAAAAGAATTAAAAAGCAGAGGAGATAAATTATCTAAATCTGAGCAAAGAACATTAGATGCTCAAGCTGATATTATTGCTAAACAATCTGAAAAACTTGGAAAACTTAATAAACAAAAAGCTGCACAGCAAACTAAGATTGATGACTTGTCAAAAGAAATACCAGCAGGTGCTGAAATTGTCGAACAAGAAGCTGTTCTTTTTGAAGGTGTATTTAACTCAAAATCTTTATCTAATAAATTAAAAGCACTTAACGAACAAATAAAAACTGTTAAAGCAAGTGCAGCTAAAACTAAAAAAAGATTAGGTGGAGATGTTGCAAGTGCTGAAAAATATTTAGCTAAGTTACGAAATGAGTTATCAGAAATAGAATTAAAATTTAACGCTCAGAAAAAAGTTGGCAATGTTAATAAAGAATTAAAAAATGCTTTAGAAATGAAAACTAAGCAAGTTGATGCTGCAGCTAAAAAAGTAGATGAAGCTAGAGATATTGCTAGAAGTAATTCTGAAGCTGTTGAAACAGAAAGATTATTAATAAAATATCAAGATGAAATAGATCGTATTAAAGCAATTCAAAAAAGAAAAACAACTCCTGTGGAAACTACACCAGAAGGTCAACAAATTGTTAGATTAGACCCTGACTTAAGCACTACTGGTTTACAAGAAATATTTAATCCAGAGACTGGAAGAATATTTAAAGAAATGTTAGACGAGGGTAAAAACCTTAGTGATGATGTGTTAAATAAATCTTATGAAAAATTATTAGAAAGAGTTAAAAAAATAGATGACAAAACTGCTGAATTGTATAGCGGTTTAATGACATCTAAAAAAAATGTTACTAAAGAGTTATTTAAGACAATTAGAAAAGAACATAAGTTAGCTAGACGAATAGCACAAATGCAAATTAGAAAATTGCAATCTTTACAAAAAGCATCACCTCAAAATGCAATTATGAATATGGTTCATGACTTATATGCTGATTTAGCAGTTAGAGCAGGTTGGGCAAAAAATCCAAAATGGCAAGCAACTTATATTGTTAGAAATGACAAAGGTAAATTTGTTACCGCTACTCAAGCACAAATTAATGCTGGTAAAGCAATAGAAATACCAGCAGTTGTAGAGTTAGTTGGAAAAAATAAATACAAAGTTAATTGGGACATACTTAGATTTCATATGAGATATGACTCAGATATTACTGATGTAGGTGAAGCATTACTTAAAGCAGGAAGAATAGGAGTTATAGAAACTAAACCATTAAAAGCTGAAATTGTTGGTGGAAAATTAAAGTATGGAAAAAGAACTTATCTTGGAGATCAATTTAATGAAATAAAAGAGTTTCAAGACTTTCATAATGTTTTAGATACTGCATCAAGAATACTTAAATCACATAATCAAGTTGTTACAGCAGAACTTCCTATCAGTCCTATAGAGTTTGTGTTAGCTAATCAAGCTGCTAACGGTGGTAAAGTATCTCAATATTTAAGAGTTATAGAAGCTAATAATATATATAGAAAAGCTCAGTGGTTTAATAACTTGTGGGTGTTAGATAAAATTGCAAAACCTTCTACTGCAGTAGTTTCCAACGCAGATGAACTAATGTTTTTTAATTCATTTGGAAATTGGAAAAATTATTTTAAACAATCATATCAAAGCAAAATAGACAACATAACTTTAAGAAGATTTAACAAAGTTGTAGAAAATGGAAAATTAGCTAAAGGTAAAGTATCGCCAGAACTAATTAAAAAATATGAAGGTTATGTTCAAAAACAATTAGACAATATACAAAAACTTCCTGGACTTCTTCAACAAAGAGGTTTATGGGCAGAATCTAAATTTAATGATTCTTATACAATTTTAACTAATGGTGATAAAGGTTATTACGATTACATGATTAGTTATGTTAATGGTTTGTTAAACGATTATGGTTTTCAATTATATTCAACTGGAAATAAAAAAGCATTTGCAAATTGGTTTGCTACTGCTGATGCAAATTATATTAGAGGTAACGCAATTCTTGATACGTTAGGAAATAATCAATTTTATTCATACACCAATATGACTGCTGATAAAGCATGGGAAATGTATGACGGTTTAAAACATTTATATACTCTTAATTTAAAAGGTTCTTCTGCTGATGAAGTTTGGGACGCATTAAAAACTGCAGCTTCAACTAGAGGTTCTGGTGGAAATCCTAACGCTTTACCAAAAGTATCTACTATGACAAAATTACAAGTTCCTGGAATTAAAGGGAGAAGCGGTAGTGCTGTGGGTAAAAAGTTATTTGGTAAAGATCAACCAATGTTAGAAAGTTTATTTGCTGACCCTGCAAGATTTAGAACAGGATTAATTTCTAGTTCAGCACAACAAAAGAAAGAAGCACAGCTTATAAGTTTATTTGAAAGTCAAGGTAAAAAAATTATTAACAGAGCTGAGTTAGACAAAGTAAAATCACAAGCATCTGCAATAGACCCTATTTATCAAACTGATATGTATGGTGCATCTTATTTTGATTATGATTTATTTAGACAAGGATACGTTACTGAAGATTACATAAAAGCTATAGCTAATAGAGCAGGCATAAAAGATGTAGATAATTATATGCTTAACTATCATTTAACAAGTCCATTAGGTAGAACAGCTAGACAAGTATTTCCATTTGGTAAACCTTGGTTAGATTTCACTAAACGATATATAACTGATTTAGCAAAAAGAGCTCAAATAAGAGGATTGTATGTATCTGAAGAAAGTAATGTATTTACTCGTGGTTTATATAACATGGCAAGTTTGTCTCCTAACTTAAGAAGGGGTGCATATATTTCTCGTGTTGCTAATGCAGATTTAAGTACTAGTGAAGTAGATTTTGAACCATTTGTTTTCTTACCTAATGGTGATAACTTTTTCTGGGTTTCTGTACCAGGATTTGGACTTATACCAGCATTAGCGTTAGGTGCAATTATGGAAACAACTGATAATGAAAATTATAAAAAAATAATAGACACTGTTTTTCCTTATACTGTGTTTGCACCAACTGATTATGATTGGAAGAAAAATCCAATAAATACATTAACTCAATTTGGAGTTGGTGGTGGAATGTTAAATTATATAGGAAAAAATGTAAGAATTGGTTCTGGTCTAACCTATAACAATTATTCAGGAAATGAAAGCAGACCATTTAGTGACTCAATAGGATTGTCTGCAATACAAAAAGACCAAAGATCAACTTTTTATCAAAACTTAGATTTAGTGTTAGCTCAAATTGGAAACGTTGATACTAGTGCAGATGCTTTAGATATGATTATTAGCTACGCTGCAAATGCTGAAATTGAGTCATTACTTAAAGAGTTTAGTGAAAGTGCTGTGCGTTATGTCATACCTGCTCGTGTAAACATTGGTGCTAATTATTTAGACACTGCTGATGACTGGATAGATTATTTTAAAGGTGCAGGTTTATTAGAAGACATACTTGACCCAGATGTGTATGAAGCACTAGAGAAAAACCCTAATGCTGATGAACCTAAAGAACAAGCAATACAAGAATTACGAAATTATTGGTATACAAAATCTAGTGACGCTGAAAAAATATTATTAGGATTACAAGACCCTAGAGTATATATTTTGACACAAGCTGGTTATGAAGTAACTAGAGAAGGTGTGCAAGAATTATCTAAAGCTGAAGGTGGTAAATACACTGTAGGTCAAGTATTCAGACCATACTTAGCTAGTGACCCAGATACATTAGAACGCTACGAAGAATATGTTAGAAAAGGTTGGATTGCACCTAGAAGTGGTGAAGACATCTTAGGATATACTTTATACAAATCTTTTGATGTACGATTGCAAGCAGTTAAATTAATTAAAGAAGAAGCTGCTAATTTACTTAACGAAGGTAGATTATCACAGATACCTGGTGCTCTTGATGTCTTTGGACCATTTCAAGAACAATACACTGAAGATTACACTGAGTATTGGTCATCAAGTGCTAAACAAGGTTTTGCTTTAGTAAGCACTGATTTAACAGTTACTTCTGATACTTCAGATGAGTTTTTAAAATCTTATTACTTATTAGCAGATTTTTCTGAACCAACTCAAGAAATTATAAAATTATTAGGATTAGATACATTGTTTAAAAATGGACAAGTACAAGGAAACGCATTAAACAATGCTTTAATTCAAGAAAAACTAAATATTGTAAATAACAAATCTTATATTTTTACTGCACCTTATCAAGAAACTTATACCAACAATCCAAACATAAGTTTCACAATATGGAGACAAAATCAAAATGCCTGGATTAATGGTGGCGGTATGGACGATTATGATATGGTTGATAAATCAAGATATCAATCAATTTTAGATCAATTAGATATTTTATATTCTATGTCTAATGATGAAGACTTTGGAGTGCAACACCCTAAATTCTTAGAATTAAGAGAAGATACTGCAAGAGCATTTATGGACTTTGCTTTTGAGTGGGGTAGCTACTATAACCCAAACGACACAAACTTACAGTCCTGGAATAATCAATGGAAAGATAACATTGAATCTTGGGCAGGACCATTAGAGTGGAGAGCACCATTACCTCCAACTGCTAAAGATTTTGATGAACCAGATATATTTTCTTTTGATGTTAAAGGTCCAGACGGAAATATGATTGACTTTCAATTTAACGTGTTAAGTGCTGATTTACCTAGAAATGCTAGAACAATGAACGTATCACCACTAGACGTTGTTGACGGTGACACTATCACTATTGACAAATTTAAACCTGTACCTTTGAGATTAAGAGTTATTGGAATTATGGCTAATGAGTTGAATCACCCTAACGAAGATATTGCATCAGAAGCATTGAGACAACAAATATTTTTAGAAGAACTTGTAGATATTTCAAGCGATAGACTTTACTATGTTCCAGATGTTAGATTTGGAAATGATGCAGGTAAAGATAGTTATGGTAGAGAGTTAGGCTGGTTATTTGTGGAAGGTGGAATAGACGGCAATATGCCAGCAGGTACAGGACAATATATTTATTTTGAAGAACACTTTCAACCTACAGATAGATATTATCGTAGAGGTGATGAGCTAGGACCTTTTAGTGATATAATAGTCCCAGATTACAATGAATGGGACTCAAAAACTGAAAGATATATTTTAAACGAGGATTAAATGGTAGATTTAAATTACGACGTTTACGACGGACAGAGTCAAGTAGTTCCAGATGACGTACTTGTTGCGTATGCTGAACAATATTTTGCTGATTATATTGGAACTAAAGTTAACGTTGAAGGACAAGAGTATGACTTTTTGCCATATTTGTTGTCAATATTAGATACAGAATCAAATAAAAATTTATATGTTGCTTCTAATGTAGATAGCAATAATGACGGAATATTTGAAGCATCTTTTGGTTTGTTTCAAATTAATTGGGAAAATGAAAGCGGAACCTTAGCACACGCTAACACAATCATTGACAAAATGATTAGAGACGGTGTCATTAGTCAAGGTGAAAAAGGAAGTTATTTAAATAACATATCTCAACTTTCATCTGAACAAGTAAACACAGTAGTTCAATATATGTCAAATATTGAAGTACAGTTTGAAATTGCTTCTCAAATTTATAAAAATAGAAAAAGTAGAACAACAAATAATGGTGACTTTGAAGATTGGGGTGCAAGATTATCTTCTAATACTGCTGCACAATACGATAAAAATTTAAATTCAGTTACAACAATTTTGTCTCAATCACCTGCAGACCGACAACAATCTCGTGCTAACTTTACAGCAAAACCTTTAACATTTAAAGAATCTTTAGCAACTAGCACATTTGATGATCCAAATGCAGTTCAAGCACCTACAGCTGGAACAGACGGCGGTGCACTTCCTATTGATGAACAAATACAATGGATATATAATAATACTGTTGCACCGTTATTTAATCCTGCTAATGGTGTTGATGATTTCCAATTACAACAATTTAATGACACTTATTATCAAGGTTCACTAGGTGATAAAGAATTAACTGATTTAATTAACACTGGTATTCCACCAGCTACAGGCTTAAACACTAACGCTGTGTTAGGGCAGTATGGTAGATTAGCTGGTAATTCTTCATATAGAAATCCATTTTTATTAAGTAGTCAATTAAGTGCACCTACAATAGCAAATGCAATACTTGGTGAAATATATTCTTTGTATAAAAAATCTGCAAATGCAAATGGTATTTTAGATGCAGATTATTTAGCTACAGCATTTTTAACTCCATTAATACCAAATATGTTGAGAGGTATTCAAAGTTATCTAGACCCTAATGGAAACATACAACCTGGATACACTGTTAGAGATATTGTTTTAGATGTTTCTAACTTAGCAGCAAGAGATTGGCAGTTCGGTGTTTTACCAGATTATGCTAATCCAGACCAACAATACGATAGAAATCAACTTAAAAATACTGCAACAGGTATGGTTACACAACTATTGATAGATGATAATCCACAGTTTGTGAATAAAGTAACAGCAGATTATGTTGATTATATGATTGCTAATCCTGGTTCAAAAACAGATTTTAATTCTTATGTATATAATTCAATTAAGAATACTGCAAGATATAAAATGCTTTATAAAAATAAACCTTTAGCTATGACTGAACAACAATACCTTGGTGTTTATACTAATGCTACACAAATGGCAAGTCCTGCTGAACAAGGAAAACTCATTACCGCACAAGCAGCAGCAGGTGGTACAGCAGAAACAGCAGGTATTGCAGCACAGTTTAGTGAAAGTGGAAGCAGAACTAATAAATTTATAAACTCAATAGAGCAATCAGCAGAAGCATTGAATAAACTGTTTAGGAAAGGTTAGTAATGGTATTTAAACCTCGGTTTGATGATATAGGTTTTGGTGAAGACCCTGAAGTAGAAAAACAAATACAAGAGCAAGTTGCTAGAAAACGAGCACAAGCTGCTGGTGTAGATGATAGACCAGCACCTGATGCTGAAGAACAAGAATATTTAGATGCTCAAGAAAAAGCTAAAAAAGAGGCTGAAGCAGCTGCTAAAAAAGCTGCTGAAGATGAAAAAATTAGAAAAGCGTATGAAGCTAGGATAGCTGCTGAAGAAAAAGCTAGAAAAGAAGCTGAACAATATCCTAAAACTTTATATAACGATAGAGGTGAAGATGTAATTGTTAATAATAAAGACGAAGAAAGTTCTGCTAGACGTAGAGGTTTTAATTTAGATTCTAAACCTGATGCTCCACCAGCAGGTGGTGCTGGAGGAGCTGAACAACCACCTGGTGGTCCTACTTCTCAACCTAATATACCTCCACCAACATATCCTGGTTATCCAAAAGTTAAATACGATAAAGACGGACGTACCGTTATTGTTAACAATCCTAACGAGGAAGCACAAGCTGTAGCAAAAGGTTACACTTATGATCAAGTTCCTGCACCTGCTCCTCCTACTCCTACTCCTGTAACATTAACTAAAACATTATTTAAAAGAGACCCAGACGGAACTTTACAATTTTTTGATGTAACTTATTTACAAGGTCAAGATGACACTTGGAAAGCATACTTAAATCAGGGTTGGTTTGAACAAGACCCTGGTGTAGCAGAAGCACCATTTGAACCTGTTGAATATAATCAAGGTGGAACTTGGTATAAGATATCTGGATATCCTGGTGTCACTGGTGACACTTATGCAATAGAATATGAATTAGCTTCTGGTAGAAAGATATATTATTTAGCATCTAAATCAGAGTTAGATTCTATATTTGGTGACGGTGCTAAACCTTCTCAAGTTACAAATGTTAACTGGGCTGATTTTAAATCTAATAATGAAAGATTTTTTGGTGGTGCAGCTGCTGAAATTATTGGAACTAATGATAACTTTGCAACAAGAGTAACTAGAGTTATTGAATCTGGTGGAACCAATGAACTACCTTTACCTGACTTTGTGAAAAATAATCAAGATTTATTAGATATATTCTTTTTAGCTGTAGCTGAAGGTAAGTCTCAAACTTGGCTACTCAAAGAAATGAGTAAAGTACAAGCATTTAAAGATGAGTTTCCTGGCATAGATACCATATATGCACAAACTCAAAACTGGGAAGAAGCTGTTAATACTTGGAATCAATTTAGTTCAGAAGTAGTTAAATTAAATACTAGATATGGAGAAACTGTAGATGTATCTGACTTAGTTTCAGCAGCAGTTACAAAAGGTTACACCATACAAGATATACAAAAGACTTATGAAATATTCGAGAATGCAGAAAGAAACTCTGATTTCTTAACTGCGTTTCAAGAAATTATAAATGCAGATAGTGATGTTCAGTTTGATGTAACTACACCACAAGGTATTGTTGATTTCTTTGAAGGTAAAGCACCTACAGAAATTTATGATCTCTATGAAGCAAGTTCAATACAACAACAAGCAACACGATTTGATTTAGGTGTTGATGCTGAAGGTGCAATTCAATTAGCATTGCAAACTCCTGGACAAATTACAACACAAAATATTGCACAAAGTTTACAACAAGCAGCAATTCAAATTGCAAGATTTAGAGAAGATATAGATATGGGAAGATATGGTTTAAGTGAACAAGTATTGATTAATTCAGCACTAGGAGTCAAAACACCAGGAGTTTCTGAAATACAAATACAAGATATTTTTTCAAGGATATATCAAGAGAACCAAGCACTACAAAATAAACAAGAACTGATATTGAATGAACAAGCATCACCATTTAGAGGAAGACGAGACATTAGGTCCGTATAAGATAACTTTATATTTCTTGAAATTAATTCTTGAATACCTACATCTTTTGATATTTCCTGTATATAATAGGATTGTTAAGTTAGTACTCGAACAACTTAACCTTAGAAATCAGCTTCGAGTTATTAGAAAAAACAAGTAAATAAACCACTCGAACCCTCTAAGAGTGCGTAGGTCATAAGAGGAGTATTAATGACATATAATAACGAAGGAAGTGAGGCTGATTTGTCAGAAGAATCAATCCCAAATTTAAGAGAAGCTTTAAAAGCATCTCAAGAAAAGACAAAAGAACTAGAAAATCAATTTGCTGAAGTAAGTGCTCAATTAAAGCAATTCCAAGCAAAAGATGCTTTTAGGTCTAATGGCTTTGCAGAAACTCATGCTGATCTTTTTGTGAAAGCTAATCCTGATGCAGAAATAACTCCTGAAGCAATTCAAGAGTTTGTTACTGCTTATGATTTGAAACCACAACCAAAGACTCAGGCTAGTAATCAAGGTATGAAAGAATTGTCTGGTGTAGCACAGAAACCGTCTGACAGTATAGGTCAAATGGGGACTGCTGAAACAGCACAAATGACAAAGACAGAATACAAAAAATTACTTGCTAGTGACCCTACGGCTGCTCATGAAGCTCTGGTACAAGGTCGTGTTCAACTAAGGGAAGATAACATTCTTGGCAACAGTCGATAAGTAATAGAAAATGATATTAAAAGGAGAGTGAGCAATGGCAGACTTTACAAGTAATCCAACGAATACCACGTCCTATAATGATACAGTTTATGCTGCAATCATTAACGACGATATTCTTGATGCTTTACAAGCAGCAGTTGTGACTCCACCACTTTTAAGTCAATTCGACCTTAGTGGACAGCCTTCCAAAGCTGTCGACATACCAATAGCTGACGCTGCTTCAGCAGCCGCTGTATCTGAAGGAAGTGAATTGAGCAACACTCAATTAACAACTTCTAAAGTTACATTGACTGCATCTGAAGTTGGTATCATGGCAACTATCACAGACGTGTTAGATGTATCATCTATCGCCACATCAAGAGGAGCTCAAATGAGACAACTCGGAAATGCTATGGCACAAAAATTAGATGTTGACATCTGTGCATTGTTCTCAGGTTTTTCCAACAGTGTTGGATCAACTGGAGCAGACTTAAGTCTTGCAAACGTCTTTGATGCAATCTACGGATTAGAGAGCAACAATGCTCCAGGTCCATACGTTGCTGTGTTACACCCACGTCAAATAGCAGACCTTAGAACAGCTATTAACGCCGCTTCAGGTGCTGTATTCACTGGACAAGGAGTTAGAGCAGGCTCTAACGAACTTGGAACAGTTGAAGATGCAGGATATTTTGGAACATTTATGAACATTGATTTCTATCAATCCACAAATGTACCTACTGCAAATACAGGAGCTGACAGAGCAGGTGCAGTATTCTCTAAAGATTACGCACTCGGTATGGTTAAAAAATGGTCCTCCAAAACAGAAATCATGCGTTGGGCTCCAATTCGTGGTTTTGTTGTCGTAGTTTCATCTATGTACGGTGTTGGAGAGATAATTGACGGTGCTGGACAAGCAGTTGTAACAGACGCTTAATAGAAGCCTGGGTAGGCAGGGTAATTTTTTGTGGTGTGTTCCTACCAACACACACCACGAGGAGAGTTATGGCTACAAAAAAAGAAGTTGAACCTAAAGCTGAAGTAACAGCAGAAAAAAAAGATAAGCCTTATTTATTTCAAGGCGTAGAGCTTAAGTTTAATGAACAAGGTAAATACGACACTGGTCGTAAAGTACCTTTTAAAAACATGAAGACAATTAAAGCATTACAAGTTGATGCTGACGGTCAGTTGACTGGTAACGTCGTTCAACTACCTTGGGAACTCACTGTGAATAATGGCGTAGCAGGTGATGAAAGTGATCAAATCGGTTTAAAGAAATATGAAAGAAAAGGTTTTGTTTTATTAATTGATGAAGCAGGTGAACCAATTTATTCTACTCTATGGGACGAATGGTCAAAGTATGATGCTGCTTACGATAAGAAAATTAGAAACAGATTCAGAGGAGAACCAGGTAAATTTGGTATGAACGCTACAACAAGTGCTTCATTTACAAATGTCTAAGAAAAAAAAATCACAAGAACCTAAAGATGCTTCTAAATTAATGGAAGACTCTTTTGGTTTAGATAAACATATCAAACCAAAAGCAAGTGATCTAGGAGATGAAGATTTAGGTAACGGAACTTTTGCTAAAAAAGTAAGAATTGAAAGAAATGCTAAGGGTGACATAGTCAACTTAAAAGACTTTGATTCACCCTTAACTGCTTTTGAAGAAAAAGTTGCACAAGATGTTTATAAGAAAATAGTCGAACAACCACCAGTTGTAAAGAAACCTAAAACAGAAAGAGGTATGGTTATTCACATGCTGGCTAAAAGATTGTTTGATGATTATGTCAGTAACATTAAAAATCAAAGCAGACCTAATCCACTAAGAGACGGAATACCTGGTTGTGGTTGTGGGAAAAGTAATATTGGTTGTGTTAATATATGTCCAGATGACAAAATAAAAGGTAGAATATATGACGGGTCACCACAAACGGTCTATGATTGGCTAGTAGCAATGGTGAAAAACAGAGCAAATATTTATGATAGTAGGAATAAACGATAAATGGCAACGCAAGCAGTAGTTAGACAGAGGGTTAAAGATTATCTTTACGGAAGTAATTATAATAATAGACCATATGAGGATTTACTCGATAACAGTGGGAACGTTGGTGCTGGGGACGGTACTATCACTGTGGCTAATATGGCTAACTGGGGAGTCGGAGATATACTTGAGTTCAATACAACTGGTGAGCAATGTCTTATTACTTCTAAACAAAGCCATTTACACATTAGTAGAGGATATAACGGCACTACTGCTGCAAGTGTTACAGACGCAACCTTAGTCACTAAAAACCCTAAATTTACAATTTCTAAAATAGATAATGGTATATCAGCTATTGTTGATGAACTTTATCCAGAAGTCTATGTTTTTGCTACTGGTTCTGGAACTATCAGTAATACAAATTGGTATTATGCTTTATCTGATACTGGACTTAAAGAAGTATTGTCTGTGTATTATCCACGCACAGCTTCTATGGGAAACAATGAACCAGCAACTATTAATACTTGGAAGATGAACAATCATATGAACACTACACCATTTTCTCAAGGTATAGGTTTAACAATGTGGGATTATGGTGAATTAAAAAATGGCGATACTTTTTATTACACATTCAAAAAAGAAATAGCAGACGTAACAGATTTGTATGACAGACAAGTTGAGTTAGTTGTTTTAGGTGCAGTATTCAAACTTATGGGATCAACTGTTCCACCAAGTACTACAGATACTAAAGACACAAGACAAGTAACTCAACCTGGACAAGAGAGTTCTGATTCAAGGTGGTTCTTGAGTGAATATATGCGTTCTCGTAAAGAAGAAAACATGAGACTCAAAGAAGAAGAAAGGTTTACAGTCACAAGTCGACAAACTAGGCGACAAAGGACTTATCGTGATTGACGGTTATTTCCATGTACAAATTGGAGATTACAAGTACAGACTAGCTAATAATGCTACAGACGCACATTACACTGCTAAGCTAGTTGCACTTAATGCTAGTAACGCACAAGTTACACAATCCTCTGACCAACAGCTAGATTTAAATCCTGATTCATTAATTTGGGAAAGTACTGATTGGTCTGGTGGTGAAGGTTTAAAAAAATGGAGTCAGCAAAAAGGAACTATGTATGACCTTAGTTATAAGATAGATGCTTTACATACTCCAGGAAGTATTAGATTAGCTAAAGATGTTGAAGCTAGTGGTATTACTCAAAAAGGAACATTAGTTAAAGCTAATGACAAACTAGTATTTTTTTCTCATGAGGACGATACCTATTCTGTGTATTCAGGAAACTTAGCTAATACTACTTGGACATCAAACGATACAACTGCTTTATTAGATACAGACTATTTTGCAGTTAGAGGTGACGGTGACGGAAAGTATGCTTATGTACCTCAAGGAAATGCAAATGACATTTATAGATTTGCTATTGATGATGACTACACTGTAGCTGCTACAGAGACATTATGGCAAGATGAAGACCAATCAGCAGTATTTGATAGACCATTAGTAAAAGTAGGGAACAAATTAATTACTGTTCATTTAGAAACAGATACCTTAACAGTAATTGAATACAATGTTGCATCTGGTGCTTTAGCTGGTAAAACTACAATTTTTCAAACCAATGTATCTACATTAGATTCATTTAGCAATCAAGGAATAATTACTAAAGGTGATGACGAAGCATTTGTTTGTGTAAGAACTAAACAAGGTGAAAGTGTTTTATTTAGAATAAGACCTACTTCTGCATTAGGTACAGGTTATGGTGTTGAAGTTGGAAGACTTTCTGGTTTTAGTGTTGACTGTATTTGGTATGCTGCTGGTGTTTTATTTATGGGTGGAACTTCTACTACAACTGGTGTAGGTGAAAGAGTAATTTATTATGCTAAAGGTACAGAATTAGGTTCATTTGGTTTATTAAGACAAGATGAAGATTTTACAGACGGTAAATTAGTTTTATCTACAGATGCTACTCGTATGGATAGAACTTTCTTTTTAGCACCTACTGGTTCTGCTGCTGATACCTGGACATTGTTTACTATAGACTTGTTAACAGGAGCTGTGTTTGGTGGTCCAGAGTTTACTTCTGTAGATGAACCAAACAGCGTTGTAGACTTTTTAGGCAGAGTATTTATAACACAAGATAGAACTGCTAGCTCAAGTGGTTCTTATAGAGTTGCAGACACTTATGCTTCTACTGGAGAATTAATTACTGCTGTACATGATTTTCAAGTAGCTGATGAGAAAACATTATTATCTATTAGATTATCTACTGAACCATTACCAGCTAATACTTCTGTAGAAGTATTGTATCAAAAAGATCAAAATGGTACATGGACTTCTGCTGGTACTGCTTACTCTACAACTGGTGGTACTAATCAAACTTATGAAATATCTACTAATGCTTCTTCTATAAAATTTAATAACCTTCAGTTAAAAATTAAATTAAATACTACAGATAGTTCTGTAACTCCTGTTGTTAGAGCAGTATCTGTAAGAGCTACTCCTTCTGAATATGTTAAAGAGTGGGATTTAGTTTTAGATGTAACTGATGAAGATGCTAACGCACAAGGTCAATCTTATAGTGGTGCTACTTTAATTGACAACATACAGTCTGAAGCTGATTCAGAAAATGTTATTCAGTTTCTTAATGGTTATGAAAGTAGTGATGCTGGTTCTTTTGACACCTATCAAGCAATTATTAAACAATATGGTATTCAATTAACTTCTCCAGGAGAAGGAACAATTATAGTAAGATTAAGACAGGTACATTAATTATGGTATGGTATACAAAGACTGGTAGAAGATATAAAGGACCTACTCACAAGATGAATGGTGAGACACATAGTGGTGCTAAACATTCTGCTAGATCACAAAAATTATATAAAACAAGAAGGACAAGTAGATAATGGCAGGTAGACGAGTATCTTGGGAATGGGGTGGCAAAACTCATTACGGAACTCTTATTCCTAGTAGAGAAACTAAGACAGCAAGATTTGCTAGAACAGCAAATGGTAAGATTAAAAGATTACCTAAAAGGAAATAACTATGTCACACGCAGCTAGAAAAAAATCTTTAATTAAAAAACATAATCTTAGTGGTGTGAATAAACCAAAAAGAACTCCTAGTCACCCTAAGAAATCTCATATGGTTTTAGCAGAAGAAGGACACAATTTAAAGTTAATTAGATTTGGACAACAAGGTGTATCTGGTGCAGGTAAAAATCCTAAGTCAGATAAAGAGAAAGCTAGAAGAAAAAGTTTTAAAGCTAGACATGCAAAAAATATTAGAAAAGGAAAGATGTCAGCAGCTTATTGGGCAGATAAGGTTAAGTGGTAATGGCTTATCAACAAATATCTGATTTCTTTGATCTAAGACCAGCTAAAGATGTAACCTTTGACGTTACTAGAAGTTTAAGTTTTTTTAAAGAATCTGGTGCAGCAAATCCAATACCTTTGATAGCTTTAGATAATCAGACTATACTTCCATTTATAATTGAAAATGGAGATTCAAGTAATATTAAAACAAGGGCAGGATAATTATGGCAGATAAAGTACCAGTAAAAGCAACGTTTGATGCAAATGGTGATGCAGACGGTTTAGCAGAATTTCAGGCATCTGAAACTGTGGGTTATAGCCACGGTGGAACAGGTCTTTCTTCATTAGGAACTGCTGGACAAGTAATTAAAGTTAATGCTGGTGCAGACGGACTAGAGTGGGGAACCATTGCTGGTGACATTGAAGAAATAGTTACATCAGCTACTTCTGGTTTATCTGGTGGTGCAGCTTCTGGAACTGTGACAATTATAATTGAACCTTCAAATGCTACCACTGCTACAGTTAACGGATCAGATATAGTTTTGATTGGTGACGCAGATGATAGTAACAATTTAAAAAGAACTACAGCACAAGATATTGCTAATTTAGCACCTGCTGGAGCTACAGTTGGACTAATATTGGCATTAGGATAAAGGAAATAAATGGCTGAAACATATAAAAACGCATACTTAGATGTAACTTCATCTGCACAAACCATATACACTAATTCAAGTGGTGGAACAGGTATTGTTGTAACTTTAAGAATTACAAATGTGGACGGAGCTACTGACGATACAATTACTGCTGATGTTATTGACGGAACTTCTGGTAATGCAAGAATTGCATATACAATTTCTGTTCCAGCAGATAGCACGATTGAGTTAGCAGGAACTTCTAAAATATTTTTAGAAAATGGCGATAAGATTGATTTGACTGGTGGTAATGCGTCAGGCGATTTGGAAGCATTTGCAAGTATTTTAGAAATAACCTAAAGGAGTTCAAATGCCTTATGGTTATCTAGGACAAAATCAACCTAATCAAACTGTATCTAATAGTGGTGTCTTTTCTATTACTGATGTAGCTGAACTTCAATCACAAGGAAAACTTGGTGGAAGTTTAGAACTTATTGAGGAACAAACTGCAAGTACAAGTGCAACTTTAGATTTTACAAATTTAGGAAATTATGATGTTCATTTTATGACTTTCAATAATTTTCAAGCTGATACAACAACTAGTGCAGGTGTTTATGGTAGATTATCAAACAATGGTGGTAGTTCATATATTTCAACATCAAATTATCAAAGGGCATTTTTTAGAATTAGCACAGCTGGTGCAACAGGGGAAATAAGAAGTACAACTGAAACAGAATTTGATAGTTTCTTTTCTATTGATAGTGATTATCCAAGTAGTCAAGGATATGCTTACTTTTACAATTTATTGAACAGTTCAAAATATTCTTTTGTTACTTTTCAAAGCTGGAATAGTGTTACACCTTGGACTTATTTTGGTGGTTTTGTTTTACCAGTTGCTGAAACACATAATGCATTAAGAATTTTTCCAAGTGTAAATAATTTTTTAACAGGAACTGCAAAACTCTATGGAGTAAAACAGATATGAGTGCTTTAAGATTAATTAATGAAACTAAAGCAACTTCTGTTTCATCTTTAACAATTAATAATATTTTTTCAGCAGATTTTGATATATACCAATTAACTATAGGTAATGACAATACAACAAATAATGTTATGAAATTAAGATTAGTTAATTCAAGTGGTAGTGCTATTAGTTCATCTAGTTATGATTATGCAAACTTAGAATTAAATGCAAGTACTACTTTTGGGGAAGATAAAAATACAAATGTTACAGAATTTAGAGGATTGTATGAAGCACTAGAGGGAAACTATGCAATTGTATGGTTATTTAATCCTTATTCAAGTTCTAGTTATAGTTTTATGTTGCAACAATCACAATCATTTTACACAACTGCATATCCAAGAGGTGGTAAAGGGATTGGTGTTTTAAAAACAACTGCTAGTACAACAGGAATAAATATATTTCAAACAGGAAGTGCATTTTCTTATCTTAATGTTAGAACTTATGGACTAAGGGTAGATAATGGGTAAATTAGTACAAGTAGCAACAAGCACAGTAACAAGTGCAGTAGCTAGTGTTACCTTAACAGGCATAGATAGTGATGATGTTTATATGATTGCAGTAAATAATCTTGGAAGTTCTAATGACAATATAAATTTAATAGCAAGATTTACTGTTGGTGGAACTCCAGATACAGGAAGTAATTATGACAGGGCTTTTAAGTTGTTAAGAAGTTCAACTACATTTAATAATATTTCTGGAACAAATGAGGGAAGTATGAATACACAAATTTATACAGGTACAGGCACAAGTGAAACTGCTAATTTCATTATGTACATATACAATGCAAATAATTCTGGGGAGTACACTTTTGCCACAATAGAAAGTTCAGCACTTGCACATAGTCCAGAATTAGTTGGTGCAACAGGTGGATTTGTTAATGATGTTCAACAAGCAGTAAATGGAATACAGTTTTTATTTGGAACAGGAAATGTAGCAAGTGGAACATTTACATTATATAAGGTGTTATAGATGAGTGATAAAAGTAATAAGTATGGATATGTAGGGGTAGATATACCTGCACAAAGTTTTGGTAATAACAAAGGTGTATTCAATCCAGCTGA
>Ga0222714_10000801_pt1 | contig 35752 bp, 38 predicted proteins | sample C33_3DmetaG_FD_165048 | JGI IMG/M metagenome (GOLD analysis project Ga0222714, IMG submission 165048) | Estuarine water microbial communities from San Francisco Bay, California, United States - C33_3D | ecosystem: Environmental > Aquatic > Marine > Unclassified | place: USA: California...
GACTTAATTGGATACAACACCGAATTCGATTATGCAGCTAATGTTGAAACGATCAATATAGCCGTTTCAAGCATGACTGAAAATGACGAATTGCCTGGCGCTCTTAAAGAAGTTGAAACTAAAGATAAAAAAAGTATTGAGGACCTAGCAAAATTTTTAGGCGTGGAGAAATCTAAAGTACTTAAAACTCTCATTTATAAAGGGGTCAATGATGAGCCTATCGCAATCTTAATCAGAGGAGATCATGAAATAAACCCCTTAAAAGCAGAACAGATTCCTAATATAAAAAAACCGTTAGAGCTGATTTCTCAAAAGGATGCAAAAGAAAAGTTTAGCTTAGAGCTTGGATTTGTTGGCCCATTAGGATTGAAAATAAAAATGTATGCCGATGCTGATACAAAAAATATGAAAAATTTTATTTGCGGTTTAAATCAATCTGATAAGCATGTCATTAATGCGAATTGGCAGAGAGATATAGATTTGCCACCTTTTTTAGACTTAAGGTTGGCACAATCCGGAGATCATGTTCAAACTGAAACCACTAGCTTTGTGATAAACACTGCGAGAGGTATTGAGGTTGGCCATATTTTTCAATTAGGTAGAAAGTATTCAGAATCTTTTAGTCTTAAAATTACCGATCAAGACTCAAGCGAAAAAACTTTGACTATGGGATGCTATGGTATAGGGATCGGTCGACTTGCTGCCTCATGTATTGAGCAAAAAAATGACGCAAATGGAATTATTTGGCCTGAGAGTATTGCCCCATTTCGAGTAGTCATAATTCCAATTACAAATAAAGATAACAGGAATATGATTGAAGATGAGTCGTTTAAAATATATCATTTTCTTATTAGTAAAAATGTTGATGTAGCTATTGATGATAGAGAGCTAAGACCAGGCAATAAATTTGCTGACGCAGATTTGGTTGGAATTCCAATTAGAATCGTACTATCAGAAAAAAATCTATCTAAGGGGCAAATTGAAATAAAATACCGAGATCAAAATGAATCATTTTTAATAGATATTGATAATCTAGAAAAGACGATTCTAGAGAGTTAGTGAATTTCAGAATGTATTCTTTGGAGTAAATTTCTTGCTTCAATTGCTCTTTGGTGCGCTAAATCATAATTCCCCAGCCTGATATGATCTCCCGCAATATCTAAAAGCATTTCAGCAATCTGAATCTCACGAGAATACTCATCAGATTCGCCATAACCTTCTGCAACTAAAGCATTTAATGATTGTCTTGCGTCACTCATTTCTTGGATTGGAGGTTGTGTGACACAACCCAAGAGATTCAGCATTAAAATTAAGCTAATATATTTAATAATTAGATTCACAGTTAAAACTTAGAGTATCAAAACAATTTGGTCAACTAATTTTGTAATTTTCAAGATTTATGAATATTTATATCGATCCACACTGCTCAAAATGCCTTAGTCTACTTAAGCTTTTAAAGCTAAATCAAATTGCATTCAATCAGATCAATTACCAAGAAAACAGCATGACTATCCAACAACTTGAGCAACTATGGGATAAACTTGATGAGCCTCAGAATATCGCAAGATTTGATACTGCGGAGTTAGATAAAGATGCAATTCTCTCGAAGCTTTCAGAGGATATTTCTTTATTGCAAAGACCTATTATAGAGCTCGATGAAAAAGCTATAATTGCTAGGCCAACGGAAAAATGTATAGAATTTCTAGGAATATGACTGCAAAAATACTAATCGTTTATTACTCACTGCACGGCTCAACAAAGATGCTTGCAAACGAGATCGCTCTTGGGGTCGAATCAACGGGATGTGAATCTGTAATTCGAACGGTACCAAAAGTACTCTCTGAACTAAAAACAGAGACCAGCTCAAATAATGCAGATCTTCCAATGACAACCAAAGATGATCTTATGACATGCGATGCGTTAATTCTTGGATCTCCCTGCCGTTTTGGAAATTCTGCGGCGTCTATTAAATTTTTTCTTGATTCAACATCTGATATTTGGCTCAGTGGAAAATTATCAGGGAAGCCATTTGGACTCTTTACTTCAACTTCAACGCTTCATGGGGGGCAAGAAACTACATTACTTTCCATGGCACTCCCTTTAATCCACCATGGCATGTTATGGGTTGGCTTACCAGCAACAATACCGGCCTTTAAAAACACTAAAACAGGAGGAAGTTATTACGGGGCAACTCATGTTCATACCGATTGGAATCAGACCCTTTCTAAAGAAGAGAAGATATTTGCCAATGAGCTTGGCAAGAGAGTTGCTCAGATAGCAATAAAGCTTAAACATTGATGACCCTAAAATTTCTTTTTAGGTTTATTTTTTTTGCTAATCTAGCGCTTGTTTTAGTTTATTTATATTTAACCGATTCTTTTTTCTTACAGTTGATTCTCTTCTATATACTTTATGCACCTTTTATCCTAATCAAAATGACTCAGATTAAGTTAGTCATTAATGCAGTTTTTTATATTGGCGCTACAGGGTATTTTTTGACTGATCTACTTATTTATCCGGAGCAAGCATATTTTGCTCTCATAATATTGATTACTTATTTTATGGGCTTGATTCTTTCGAGAAAACTCGTGCTAATTAACTAAACGCAGAGCCCTGAGTACTCTTTCGCTCCAAATTAATACATATTTGATCAAGCTTAACAGTGACAAGGCTATAACAAGTCCTGCGAATGTTTCTACAACTAAAGGGTTTAAATCGAGCAATAGATTTACCACGATCAATAATATAAAAATAAATTCTACAAATGTATTAACCTTGCTTAGGGGGTCAGGTTTTGCATCAAAAGGCCCTTCAATCAATCTCAAATTAATGTAACCAGTCAAAATCAGCAAATCCCTACCAATAACAATTATCATTAATTCTAACGGAATAAAGTTATAGAAGGCATAAACAATAAAGAAAGTTGAAATTAGCACTTTATCTGCAATAGGATCTAATAGAGATCCAAGCCTAGAGGCTAAATTAAATTTCCTAGCCAAGTAACCGTCAAGACCATCTGAAATTGTCGATGCCATCATTAAAATGAGTGTCCAGAAAAACTCGCCTTTCAAAAACAGCCATAGCGTCGGAATAATAGAAATAAGCCTAATAATGCTTATAGCATTGGGGATATATCGAGCAAAAAAAATCATGGATTATTTTGAAAGATTAAAGTATCTCCGCTAGACACAAAAAAGTTTTCAATGGAGATTATTTTTGAGAAGGCATCTGCGCCACCAGTTACATCTAATCGTAAATTGACATTATCATTTATAAGCGATCTAAACTGAATATTTTCAATAATGCTTAAATCAAGAAGTCTTTGTTTCAAGAGATTATAGTCTTCCATGGAACGAATCCCTGCAACCTTAATATCGATACTTTCAATATAATCTGGAAAGGCATAAATAGATGCTAAATAACTTGCTATAGCTGGAATCCCATCAGACAAAGCGCTCGCCTCAATCTTTCTGATGCCAGAATTTTTATCAAGCAAATACCAAAAAAATCTATCTTCAGAATAAAGACTCTGGATGTTTAAAAGTGCAAGATAGTCTAAATTCTGACTTTCCATAATATCGTTCAAGGTATTGAAATTAAAAAATAAAATATCATTTGCTGTAATGGAAAGATTATCGGGCAGTATGAAATTTATAAGCATTCCCCTTTGATATGCATCTGTCCTAATCATTGAATTGAGGTCTTTAAAATATTCAACGGATGGATCGATAAAGTTTGTTTTTTGTAATGTTTGACCTTCAGAAGAAACTGCTATTAATCCAATTTGAGGTCTCTCTTCCCCCCAAAAATTAATATTATTGACTCTCAAAAAAGTACGAATACTCTCCTCGATAAAAGCTACCAAGTATCTTTCATCCTCTATATAACCTCTTTGCAATACCAAGTTTTGATAGGGTCTTAATGAATCATAATCAATAACCAATCGAAGATCATCTCTTCCAGTAATACGAAGAAGTAATGTATCAAGTGCGATTTCAATTAATGCATTTTCATCAAGACTTGAATAAGCCTCGCTATCGGTGCTGATGGTAACCTCAAAAAGATCGGTTAAGGTTTCAGCATAGATATGATTTAAAAAAAACATAAAAAATAGGAAACTATGCCATTTAATGATATTGGAAACTTTTTTCATATTATAATTATGTCATTACATCTTATTTAGAATAAGTTTTTTTCATGGCAAATAATCAGTTTACCTATAAAGATGCAGGCGTTGATATTGCAGCAGGCAATGAGCTTGTTTCAAGAATAAAAAAAATTGCTGCTCAAATCCCTTCAAAAAGTAAATTAAATTCAATCGGTGGCTTTGGGGGGCTCTTTCAGCTTGATCTTAATGGATATGATGAGCCAGTACTTGTGTCGGGAACAGACGGGGTAGGAACAAAAATAGATTTAGCTAGACGATATCAAAAATATGATGGTATTGGAATTGATCTGGTCGCAATGTGTGTGAACGATATAGCAGTCCTTGGTGCAAAACCGCTATTTTTCCTTGATTATTACTCATCACAAAAGCTTGATATTGATCAAGCTGAAATGGTAATTTCAAGTATCGCTAAAGGTTGTGAAATAGCTAAAATGGATTTGCTTGGTGGTGAGACTGCTGAGCACCCAACCTCAGCAGCAAAAGGTGAGTTTGATATAGCAGGATTTTGTGTTGGTATAGTCGATAAAAAATCTATTGTCGATGGAACACAGATCACAAAGGGGGATGCTCTCATAGGTGTTGCATCATCGGGCGTCCATTCAAATGGCTTTTCACTTATTCATAAGTTATTAGATGTAAAAAATCCTCTCGATGTTAAAATTGGTGAAGAAAGCCTTATTAACGCCCTACTAAAGCCTACAGTCATTTATTCTGAGCTAGTCTTGGATTTAATCAAAAAGTTAAATATTAAAGGGATTGCCCATATTACCGGGGGCGGCTTAACAGAGAATATACCTAGAATATTGCCGCAGGGATTAGCGCCCATTCTTCAATTAAATGCACTACCTATAACTGATTTATTTCAGTGGATTCAATCTATGGGAGTTGAACAGCATGAAATGCTAAGAACCTTTAATTGTGGAATTGGTCTTGTAATATGCGTTGAGAAGTCTAAGGAAGACTTAGCTCTAAATTGTATAAATGAACTTGGCTATCAATGTTTCTCTATTGGCTTCATTGATGAGAGTAACTCTAAAGAAACTATCTATATTTAGTGACTAATAAAAGAATTGTAGTTCTGATAAGCGGTAATGGCTCTAACTTACAAGCGATTATTGATTATAAAACTCTTAATTATAAAATTACTTGCGTTGTAAGCGATCAAGAAGAAGCCTATGGCTTAATGAGAGCCAGAATGGCAAATATCCCAACCAAAACTATCCCATCAAATAAAAATTTAAAAAAAGAATTTGATGCTCTTCTTTTAGAAGTTCTAATTGACCTCAATCCAGATCTCATAGTCTTGGCTGGATTTATGAAAATATTGAATGAAGATATAGTTGATACATTTAATGGTAAGATCATTAATATTCATCCTTCATTATTACCAAAATACAAAGGGCTTCATACGCATCGAAAGGCTCTAGAGGCTCAGGATAAATATCATGGTGCAACTGTGCATTGTGTCACAAAAGAATTGGATGCAGGCCCCATTCTAGGACAGTGTCAATTAACAATATGCAAAGATGATAATGAAACAACACTAAAAGAAAAGGTTCATCAAGCAGAGCATATTCTCTATCCCCTGATAATCGATTACATATGCAATGAGAGCATCTCAATTACTAATAATCAACCACAAGTAATTCAGAAACGTAAAGACCTTATAATTCCAATCAGAATTAATCTTTAATATGTAATAAGTTTATGCTTTAGGTAAAGTGACGCCTGTTTGCCCTTGATATTTCCCTCCACGATCCTTATAACTGACATCACATATTTCATCCGACTCAAAGAATAACATTTGAGCAACTCCCTCATTTGCATAAATCTTTGCTGGTAGCGGTGTTGTATTACTAAATTCAAGCGTAACATGACCCTCCCATTCTGGTTCCAAAGGAGTGACATTAACAATAATTCCACATCTTGCATAAGTGGACTTGCCAAGACAGACTGTAAGAACGCTTCTGGGTATTTTAAAATACTCTACAGTTCTTGCTAGAGCAAATGAGTTCGGTGGAATAATACAAGTTTCCCCTTTCATATCCACAAAACTAGTATCGTCAAATTTTTTGGGGTCAACAATTGCTGAATGTATATTAGTAAATACCTTAAACTCATTAGAACATCTAACATCGTATCCATAACTAGAAGTACCATATGAAATTATTTTTTTATCATTAAAAATTCTTATTTGATTGCTTTCAAAAGGAGAAATCATTCCATCTAAAGCCATCCTTCTAATCCATTTATCAGATTTTATACTCATACTTTTTCAACCTTGATCTCTGGAAAAATAGATTTTGGATTTTTTCCTAAAGAGCATAATTTTGCAGCAATGTTGGAAGTAATTTCCTTAAATATTTCCTGAGTCTTCGATTCCCTTGAGAAATAATTATAATCGCCTTTATCTACAGATTCCTGTAATTCTCTATCAATTGGGATACTACCGCATAACTGTAAATTTTCATTTTCAGCTAACGATTTTCCACCATCGCAACCAAACAAAGGTTCTTCATGACCACAGTTAGGGCAAGTAAATAAATTTAAATTTTCAATTATTCCAAGTAGTGGAATATTGACCTTCTTGAACATCTCTATTCCTCTTCTCACGTCAAGCAGTGCAATTTCCTGTGGAGTTGTCACTATGACTGAGCCACTGACTGGTATTTTTTGTCCTAATGTTAACTGAATATCTCCAGTTCCAGGGGGCAAGTCAATAATTAGAAAATCAATGTCGCCCCATTTTGTTTGATTTAAAAGTTGCAAAAGCGCAGAGGTTGCCATTGGTCCTCGCCATGCAACCGCAGATTTTTCATCAACTAAAAAACCAATAGACATTACTTGTAAACCATCTCTACTGATGGGATTAATAAATTTACCATCATCGCTAGTTGCCTTTTCACCTAATATTGATTGCATCAATGGTTGGCTAGGTCCATAGATATCAGCATCCAAAAGGGCTACTTTAACGCCAAAATTAACTAGTGTTCTTGCAATACCATTTGCAATGGTTGACTTACCTACCCCACCTTTTCCTGAAGCAATAGCAATTATATTTTTAACACCAGAAATTGGCTGGCTGTTAGTGTTCCCATAAGCGCTTATTTTAAATTTAATTTCAAAACTGAGCGGTTTTGTTGTTTCAAACTTCCGAGCTGATAAATATTTTCTGATATCATCTTCAAGGAATTTCATATCCATTGGAAAACTAAGGTAGATAATGACTTTTAAGTTATTATCATTTTCTTCAGCTTGAAAAGATGCCTCAGGTGATCCTAATTTTTTTCCTAAAAAGGGTACAAAGTAATCAGTGAGCATGTCACTTAGTTCAGTTGCTTCAATCATCTTATAAATGCTTTATATTTTTACTAGTGCTATATAATAACACTACTTAAATATTGAAATTAATCACAAGATGAGCCAAAGACACATATTGGTAACTGCAGCACTCCCTTATGCGAATGGACCTCTTCATTTAGGTCATATGCTTGAATGGATCCAAACAGATATCTGGGTTAAATTTCAAAGGCATGTTGGTAATAATTGTATATTTGTCGGTGCTACCGATGCACATGGAACTCCAACCATGCTTGCGGCTGAAAAGTTAAATATTTCTCCAAAAGTTCTTGTAGAGAACTCAGCCGAACAGCATAAAAAAGTTTTAATGAGTTATAAAATCAGTCTTGATAACTATGTCACAACTGATTGTATGGAAAATCATGAAATAACTAAGCTTATATTTGAACGGCTTTTAGATAAAAACCTTGTAATTGAAAAGGTTGTTGATCAAGCCTTTGACGATAAAAAACAAATGTTCTTACCGGATCGTTTCGTAAAAGGTACTTGCCCAAGGTGTAAATCAATGCATCAAAATGGTGACTCTTGCGATGCTTGTGGTGCAACTTACTCACCGCTTGAGCTTCTAGATCCAAAGTCTACATTATCTAATTCAACCCCTAGCATAAAAAAATCTAATCATTTATTTTTTAAGCTAAATGCATTTAAGGCGTACCTACAGGAGTGGGTAAATAATAATTTAAATGAAAATCTTAAAAATAAATTATTTGAATGGTTTTCAGACGAACTTCAGGATTGGACAATTAGTAGAGACGAGCCCTATTTTGGAATTGAAATTCCAGGATATTCAGGTAAATATTTTTATGTTTGGTTTGATGCCACCATAGGCTATATGGCTAGTTTTAAAAATTATTGCGATAAAGAAGGAATTAGCTTTGATGATTATTGGTCTAAAGATAGTAAATATGAGGTTTATCATTTTATTGGAAAGGATATTACATATTTTCATTGTCTTTTTTGGCCAGCCGTACTCGAAGGTGCAGATTTTAGGACTCCTACTTCTGTCTTTGCGCATGGATTTGTAACAGTGAATGGCGAGAAGATGTCTAAATCTAAGGGGACCTTCATCCTTGCTGAGGAATTCTCTCAAAACTTTGAGCCAGATATATTAAGGTATTATTATGCGAGCAAATTGAGCGATACCATTGAGGATATTGATCTAAATTATAGCGATCTGGTTAATAAAATTAACTCAGATTTAGTAGGAAAACTTATTAACCTTGCTAGCCGTTGCTCTGGTTTTATTTCAAAGCTAAACAATAAGAAATTATCTAATGAAATATATAACACAGACATAATTACGCATTTTCAAAGTCATTCCTCAGAGTTAATATCTGACTATCAAGAGAGAAAGTATTCAAGAATTATTCGTAAAATAATGGCTTTATGTGATGAAGCTAACAAGTACATAGATCATGAGAAACCCTGGCTTTTAGCTAAATCTGAAGATCAAAAAGATAGAGCCATACAGGTTTGTTCTGATGGAATCCAATTATTTAGAATATTAATTATTTTTTTAAAGCCAATAATTCCTGATATTGCAAAAAAATCTGAATTATTTCTTAATACTGAAAGTCTCTCCTGGAACGACCATAAAAAACTCATTAATGGTGAGTATATTCAAGACTTCTTGCCGATTTTGTCACGCATTGACCTTGATCAATTAAATACGCTTAAAGGAAATTAAATGATAAATATTGAAGATCTAATGAAAGTTAAGTTAGTTATTGCAACTATTGTAAGTGCAGAGCCTGTTGAAGACTCCAAAAAATTAATTAAATTTGAAGTAGATGCAGGTGAAGAAAAATGTAGAACAGTATTTGCTGGCATCAAACAATACTATGACGCTAGCTTATTAATTGGAAAAAAGGTTGTTATGGTCGCCAATCTTGAACCAAGAGAAATGAGCTTTGGTACCTCAGAGGGAATGTTACTGGCAGCAGCCAGCCCCTCAGATGAAGGAGTTTTTCTCTTAACTGCTGACGAAGGTGCTAAAGCAGGTATGAAAATTTCATAATTTGGCTAAAGAAGTTAAAAAGCTAGCAATAATCGAGTCAGAAAATTGTATAGGCTGTCATGTCTGTGTACGCGAGTGTCCTTTTGATGCAATCTTAGGTGCTAATGAAACTTTGCATCAAGTGATAAGTGATTTATGCACTGGGTGTGAATTATGCATCGACCCTTGCCCAACCAATTGCATTTCACTTATTGATATAGGAAATACTAATACCAAGTTTAATCCTAAAAAAATTAATTATGTACTTGCGCAATTGCAAAAGCCGAAGTCAAAAGATAATTTTAAGAATATCGTTTCTGAAGATAATAAAATATTGATGCTTGAATTAATAAATAAAGCCAAAAAGAAATATGAGGAAAAGTAATCATATTTATCAAATATGTGCTTTATTAAAAAAGCACCAAAGCAATAAGAAAACTGAATTAAACTATCGCTCAAACTTTGAATTACTGATAAGTGTAATCTTGTCAGCTCAAGCAACAGATGTGAGCGTCAATAAGGTAACTAAAGAGCTATTTAAAATTGCTAAAACACCAAAAAAAATTATTGAGTTAGGTGAGCTTGGCTTAAAGAAATACATAAAGACGATTGGTCTTTATAATGCTAAATCTAAAAATATAATTGCTTGCTGTAAAAAAATTGTTACAGATTTTAATAATAAGGTCCCAAGAAACAGAGAGGACCTAGAATCTCTTCCAGGGGTAGGTAGAAAAACAGCAAATGTAATTCTCAATGTTGCATTTGGCGAGCCAACTATTGCTGTTGATACACATGTATTTCGAGTATCAAGAAGAACAGGATTGTCTAATGGTAGTACCCCCGTAAAGGTAGAAAATGACTTAATGAATATCATCCCGGAACAATATCTTCATGATATACATCATTTGCTAATATACCATGGCAGGTATATTTGCATTGCAAGAAAACCAAAATGTAATGAGTGCTATCTTGCAGAAATGTGCCCATCATTTAATGAAGACTAAGGTTATCTTTTCGGCATATATAGGTCAGTAATCGTTCCTTCTGCAACCTCAGAGGCAAATGCGACTGTCTCAGCCAAAGTTGGATGTGGATGAATTGTTAAACCAATATCTGTGGCATCGCATCCCATTTCAATAGCAAGTGCAGTTTCAGCAATTAGATCTCCGGCACTGGTGCCAACTATTCCTGCACCTATAATTCTTCCTGTATCTTTATCAAAAATTAACTTGGTAAATCCCTCAGACCTTCCATTGGATAATGATCTGCCACTTGCCGCCCATGGAAAAACTGATTTTTTAATATCGATATTATCCTCATTCGCCTGTTGTTCAGTTACACCAACCCAAGCAACCTCAGGGTCAGTATAAGCAACAGATGGGATAACTGAAGCATCAAAAGAACTTTTATGACCTGCTATAACCTCGGCAGCAATTTTTGCCTCATAACTTGCTTTATGCGCAAGCATGGGCTCACCTACAACATCACCGATGGCATAAATATGACCAACATTAGTTCGCATTTGCTTATCGACAGGAATGACCCCTCTCTCGGTAACCTTAACTCCTGCGTTTTTTGCATTAATTTTTAAACCATTTGCTCTTCTTCCAACTGCAGCCAATACACGTCCATAGAGCTGCTCAGATTTCTCTATACCATCGCCTTCAAAGGTTACCTTTAAACCATTTTTATCTTCGGTAATATTTGAAACCTTGACACCAAGCATTATTTCTTCGCATTGATTTTTAAGTCTAGTCTCTAATGGTTTAATTAAGTCTCTATCTGCTGTAGGTATTAATGTTTTGGTCAATTCAACAATGGAAACTTTGACACCAAGTGCGCTGTATACCGTAGCCATTTCTAAGCCAATAATTCCACCACCAATGACAAGTAAGCGATCAGGCAATTCATTAAGTTCAAGAGCTCCTGTGGAGTCCATTAGTCGGTGCCCAACTTCATAACCTAAATTAATAGGCTCAGAGCCGACAGCAATGATGCATGACTTAAAACTCACCTCAGTTACCCGTTCTTCAGACTCAACCTTAATTGTATTTGCATCGATAAATGATCCATTACCTTGTAAAACTCTGACATTCCTTTTTTTTGCTAATCCAGTGAGTCCGCCCGTTAGATTATTAATAACCTTGTCCTTCCATGAGCGTAACTGATCTAATTCAATTTTTGGTTGACCAAAATTGACCCCATGGTTACTAAGATCTTTCGCTTCATCAATGACTTTAGCGACATGAAGAAGAGTTTTGGACGGAATGCAGCCAACATTTAAACATACGCCACCCAAACTCTTTTCTTTATCTACTAAAGTAACACTTAGTCCTAAATCTGCTGCTCTGAAAGCTGCAGTATATCCTCCTGGTCCAGCCCCTAGAACAACAAGATCTGTATTAATTGGTTCGCTCATACTTTATTCCTTATTTATAAGTGACATCATCTTTAATCGCTTCAGATAAAGAAACGATAAATCTAGCACCCTCAGCACCATCTATAACTCTATGATCATATGAGAGTGAATATGGGATCATCTCGGTAGGAATCCAATCAGATTTTCCATCAAAAACTGGCTTTATATAGGCTCTTGAAAGGCCAATGATAGCAACTTCTGGGGCATTTATAATGGGGGTAAAAGCTGTGCCACCAATACCTCCTAAGCTAGAAATGGTAAAAACCGAACCAGACATATCATCCTTTTTCAGTTCACCCTGACGTGCCATATCACTTAGCCTGATAATTTCAGAGGATATTTCAACCAAAGAAAGCTTATCAGTTCCTTTAATTACTGGGACCATTAATCCATTAGGTGTATCCACTGCAAAACCAATATTGAAATAATTTTTAATGATTATTTTTTTATCTCTTTCCAAAAGAGATGATCTAAATACTGGAAAATCATTTAGCACTCTAGTAACAGCTTTTATGATGAATGCTACAGGAGTTATTTTATTTCCTTTATCTTTATGCTCTTCTCTTAAGCGATTAATCGTTGTCATCTCTGCCTCATCAAACTGCGTCACATGAGGGATATTTACCCAGCTAGCATGAAGCCTCGGTCCAGATATTTTTTGAATTCTGCTTAGCGCACGTTCTTCGATATCGCCATAGTTTGAATATTCATCATGGGCAATTTCAGGTAATGCATTTTTAATACCTTCATTTTGTAAGATCGACTTAACAAAGACCTTTAAATCTCGATCTGTGATACGACCTTTCACACCACTTCCGCTCACATGCGTTAGATCTACCCCTAATTCTCTAGCAAGCTTTCTTATAGAGGGAGTTGCGTGAGAAATATAGTTAGGGCTTACTGGTATAGAAGCTGGATTAATTATCTTTGTTGATCCTTGAGTAGGAAGTATAGGTTTATTTTCAAATGACCCACCTTCGCTAGAAAGCATCTTACCAACTATCTTACCAACCACATCACCTGCATTCAACTTGTCACCTAACTTAACGCTAAGCGATATGATCTCGCCTGATTGCGTGGCAGGAACTTCCATAGTCGCTTTATCTGTCTCAAGCATAATGAGAGCTTGATCCTTCTCAATTTGGTCTCCGGCCTTAACTAGGATCTCAATGACTTCTACATCCTTGAAGTCTCCTAGTTCTGGGATTTTAATTTCAAAATTACTCAATTCTATACCTCAACTGGATTTGGTTTTTTTGAGTCGATCTCATACTTTTTATAAGCTTTTGCGACTAGACTGCTATCAATTTTACCTTCATCGCTTAATGACTTCATAGTTACGTATGCAATGTGTGAAGCATTAACTTCAAAAAAATGTCTTAATGCCTGTCTACTGTCACTACGCCCAAAACCATCAGTTCCTAGTGTGATATAAGTTCCTGGAACCCATTTTCTTATTTGATCAGCAACAGACCTCATGTAATCACTGACAGCAATAAAAGGACCATTAAGATTTTTAATTTGAGACTCCAGATAGCTTTCCTTTTTAGTTTTGGAAGAATCTATGAGATTAGCTCGATCGCAAGCAAGAGCATCTCTTCTAAGTTCAGCATAACTTGTTACGCTCCAGACCTGGCTTGAAATATTAAAATCTTCGCTCAGCAAATGAGCAGCTTTGATTGCCTCATTGAGAATGGTTCCTGATCCGAATAATTGAGCCATTGGCGCAGCATCTCCAACTTTCATAAGTGGATACATACCCTTAATAATACCCTCCTCGGCGTCTTTAGGCATTGGAGGGTGGATATAATTTTCATTCATGCATGCAATATAATAAAAAATATTCTCATCTGAATTATTCATACGATTGATGCCATCCTGAACGATAACTGCTAACTCATATCCATAGCAAGGATCATAAGGCCTACAATTGGGAATTGTAGTTGCAATCAATAAGCTGTGCCCATCTTGGTGTTGCAGACCCTCTCCTGCTAGAGTAGTCCGGCCCGCTGTTCCGCCAATTAGGAATCCTCTCGCCTGTAGGTCTCCTCCAGCCCAAGCAAAATCACCAATTCTCTGAAATCCAAACATAGAGTAATAAATATAAAAGGGGATCATCTGAAGATCATGGTTCGCGTAAGAAGTAGCTGCTGCTAGCCATGAGCAAAAAGCTCCTGCTTCGTTAATACCTTCCTCTAAAATTTGTCCTTTCTTATCCTCCCGGTAATACATTAGCTGATCTGCATCTTGAGGGGTATAAAGTTGGCCCTTAGATGAATAGATTCCAATTTGTCTAAACATTCCCTCCATACCAAAAGTTCTAGCCTCATCTGGCACGATAGGTACAATGCGAGAACCAATATTTTTATCCTTTACTAGTCCCGAAAGAATACGAACAAGTACCATGGTTGTAGATATCTCTCTACCTCCTGAACCCTCTAATACTGGTTTGAATACTGAATCATCGGTAGGTTTAAGTCTCTCTTTAGTAATGATACGTTTGGGTAGATAACCTCCCAGAGCTTTTCGTCTTTCCTGAAGATACTCTAATTCTTGTGAATTCTTCTGAGGCTTGTAATAGGGTAAGTCATTAAGATTTCTATCTGAAATAGGTATGTCAAAACGATCTCGAAACGCCCTTAGATCATCCTCATCAAGCTTTTTCTTTTGGTGAGTAGTATTTTGACCTTCGCCCGCATCACCCATACCGAAACCCTTGACAGTTTTTGCAAGAATTACTGTAGGTCTTCCTTGATGGTTGACCGCAGCTTGGTATGCAGCATGAACCTTGTAAGGATCGTGGCCGCCACGATTGAGCCTCCAAATCTCATCATCGCTTAAATGCGATACCATTTCTAAGAGTTTTGGATGTCTTCCAAAAAAATGTTCCCTTGTATAGGCTCCGCCTTTAGCTTTAAAATTTTGATATTCACCATCGACACAATCCGTCATAACCTGTTGCAATATTCCCTCATGATCATTAGCAATTAAGGGATCCCAACGAGTACCCCAAAGAACTTTTAACACATTCCAACCAGCCCCAAGAAATGCGGCCTCAAGCTCCTGAACTATTTTTCCATTCCCTCTAACAGGACCATCAAGTCTTTGAAGATTACAATTGATTACAAAAATTAGATTATCAAGCCCCTCTCTAGGTCCTAAAGTAAGTGCACCCATGGATTCGGGCTCATCGGTTTCTCCATCTCCCAAAAAACACCATACCTTTCTATCCTGATCTCTTATGAGGTCGCGATTTTGCATATAACGCATAAATCTTGCCTGATAAATTGCCATCATAGGACCCAAGCCCATCGAAACAGTTGGAAATTGCCAAAAGTCTGGCATCAGCCATGGATGTGGATAAGAACTTAAACCACCACCATGAACCTCCTTTCTAAAGCGATCAAGATGCCCCTCGTTTAACCTACCCTCCAAATATGCTCTCGCATAAATGCCTGGCGATGAATGACCTTGCATGAAGATAAGGTCACCACCAAAATCTTTAGTTTGCGCTCTCCAAAAGTGATTAAAACCGATCTCATACAGCGTTGCAGAAGAGGCATAACTAGCAATATGACCGCCGTATTCAGAAGAAATTTTATTAGCCTTAACGACCATGACCATAGCATTCCATCGAATAAATGCTTCTATTCTTCGCTCAATAGTCTTATCTCCTGGATACTCCGGCTGTAAATGAACAGGAATTGAATTAGTATAAGCAGTATTAGGAGTATAGGGTAAATAGGCACCTGATCTCCTGGCATGATCAATCATTCTGCTTAAAAGCTGGTGTGCTCTATCAGGACCATGGACTCTAAGGACTGAATCCAAGGAATCAAGCCAATCCTTTGTTTCTTCAGGATCTATGTCAGGGGTAGGAATATTTGAATTTATGTTGCTACCGCCATTTTTCATGCGTATATTTTACACTTTCAGTAAAACTTCCGATATAGTAATGAGAATAATTAGTAAATAACATCTAAGTTATTGATTATATTATAAAAATAGGTAACTGTAATGCTCAAACATTCAAAATTAAATCCAGTCTTTTTCCAAATTGAAAAAAATAAAATTTCGAAGACTTTTTTATCTAAAATATCAACACTTATTGTTGTGAAAAATAGCAAGGGTGATTCAAAATTTTTCAAAAATTTGCCTTTATCAGCTATTTATATAAAAAAAATACAAAATGAGAAAAAGAAACAGGATCTCATTTTTACCCTTGATAACTCGAATCTGACTACAGTTTTTGTTACACACTACGAGGATAAAGATCAGTTTAATGCGCTAGTTTGGGCGAGAAAGCTGCTCTCTAAATATCAAACTCAATTGACCCCTGAAGTCAGTATCCTGCTTGACGAGTCAATTAATCAAGATGTCGTAAGCAGAGCACTCTGGATGGCCGCATCTGCACAAAGTTTTGAATTAGAAAATTTTAAATCTAAAAAATCGACTAATCCAATTAAATTAAAAAGGCTTAAATTCTTAAATTCGCTAGATTCTCAAATACACAGCAAATTAAACGCTCAAATTGAAGGGAATAATTTAGCACGGTGGCTCACCGCACTACCACCAAATAAGCTTGATGCAAAAAACTATATAACTTTCCTTAAGTCCTACTCGGTAAATGAAGGCCTTACTTTTGATTTTTATTCCGAAAAAAAATTACGTACTTTAAAAGCCGGTGCATTTTTAGCTGTCTCTCAAGGCAATAAAGATCATGATGCCGGCATAGTAAAGATGAGTTACAAAGGAAATCCTGATAATAAAAATATTGATTTAGGTCTTATAGGAAAAGGAATTATTTTTGATACCGGAGGAAATAATCTAAAACCATTCCAGTATATGCTTGATATGCATACTGACATGGAAGGAAGCGCAGTTGCTCTGGGCCTTTTGCATGCAATTCATAAAAATAAGGAAAAAATAAACGTTGAGCTTTGGCTTGCCATTACAGAAAATAGAATATCATCAACCGCTTATAAGTCTCAGGACATTATTACCGCTTCAAATGGAGTGACAATTCAAACTATCCATACAGATGCTGAAGGAAGAATGGTCTTAGCGGACACATTAAATTTAGCTAGCAAATCTAAACCAAAGCTTATGCTTGATTTTGCAACACTCACAGGAGCCTGTGAGAGTGCTTTGACTGATAAATACTCAGGCGTATTTACTAATGATGAAAATTTACATCCTCTTCTGATTGAAGCCGGGAGAGAGTCTGGTGAGAGAGTATGGCCCTTCCCTATGGACAATGACTATCTTGAGTTGATTGATAGTGATGTTGCTGATATTAAGCAGTGCTCGGAGTCAGGCGGCGGTGATCACATCTTAGCTTCCAAGTTTTTAGAAAAGTTCGTTGCAAAAAATATTAGATGGGTACACACGGATTTATCATCAGGATTTACTAAAAGCGGTTTGGGTCACATACCTACGAAAGTGACGGGATTTGGTATTAATTTTGGATATAAATTCTTAGAAAAAATAAAGTTAATTTAAGACTCTAAAATTTCTTTTAATTCGCCGGATTCAAAAAGCTCTGTAACAATATCGCATCCCCCTATCAACTCTTTATTGACATACAATTGAGGGAATGTCGGCCAACTAGAGAATATCTTTAGACCTTCTCTTAGCTCTTGATCCTCAAGAATATTATAAGAATCAAATTCTTTGCCTAGCGATTTAAGTATAGCAACGGTTTGTGCAGAGAACCCACACTGAGGAAAATCTGGCGAACCCTTCATAAATAATACAATTGGCGCTGATCCTATAAGGGTTTCAATTTTTTGATTAATTTCCATTGAGTGACTTTTAATTAATTAATTTGAAACATTATTATAGACTAATTAGCACTTTTCAATTTAATAAATTATCATAAGAGATAACTTTTTTACTCAAGGGGAGTTTTAATGAATCCACTAAATTCTATTAAAGGCACAATCATTAGCGGTCTTATATTGGCTGCTTTAATTATGCAATTCGTCATAGGCTGGGGTAACCATGGGACTTATGTTATTTGGCTACATGTGCTAGCTGGTGTGACCTGGATTGGTTTACTCTACTACTTTAACTTTGTTCAAGTACCCGCACTTGCTGAAGCTGGCAATGATGCCAGTGGTCCTGGAGGAGCAGGTATTTTAAAATATGCAGCACCTCGAGCATTGCTCTGGTTCCGTTGGGGAGCTGTCGTAACTTGGCTATCAGGAGCAGCTTATTTACAGGCGAGTAATGCCTTGATACCTGCTTTTACACTTCAAGCCCCATTACAAGTTATTGGTGTTGGTGCATGGTTAGGAACCATTATGCTTTTTAATGTTTGGGTACTAATATGGCCTAACCAGAAAAAAGTATTAGGTATAACTGCTGCGAGTGATACAGAAAAAGCACAGGCAAAGAAAGTTGCAGGTCTTGCATCAAGAACCAATACTATGCTATCAATACCAATGCTTTTATGCATGATAGGTTCACACCATTTGCCTCTCTAAAGCTTAGCAATTCATTTGTAAATTAAATAAAATACCCGAGAGACCCTCGGGTATTTTTTTATGAAACTAGATAAAAATCAAATTGAGAAACAAGTCTCTATTGCATTGGCAGAAGATCTTGGTGATAAAGGTGACATCACTGCAGCAATCATTACTGAAGATAGATTTGCCAAGGCACATTTATACTTAAAACAGGAAGCCATACTTTGTGGTGAAGTTTGGTTTACGGAAACTTTTAAACAGCTATCTAATAATATCGATTTAGAATGGTTTTTTCATGATGGAGAACTCTTAAAAAAAGATACTCAAGTATGTACAATTCAAGGACCGGCAGGTCTTATTCTCTCAGGGGAGAGAACTGCAATTAATTTCTTACAAACTCTATCTGCAGTTGCTACTCAAGCAAATTATTTTCAAAAATTGATAGAAGCAACTGGATCCAATACAAAAATTCTTGATACAAGAAAAACAATCCCAGGACTTAGATATGCACAAAAATATGCAGTTACTTGTGGTGGGGCTTTAAACCATAGAATTGGATTATTTGATCAAATATTAATTAAAGAAAATCATATTAAAGCCTGTGGCGGAATTGCAAACAGTATTGATAGAACTAGAAATCTTCATGGCGAGAGCATCTTTATCGAGATTGAAGTAGAAAATATCGTTGAGCTCAAGGAGGCCTTAGATTCAAATGCAAATCAAATTCTACTGGATAACTTTAGTCCCTCAATGGTCTATGAGGCAGTAAAGTTACGAGATCAATCTTATGATTCAAAATTAGAGGTCTCAGGTAATATTGATGAGACTAATTTAGCTGAGTTTGCAATAAGTGGAATTGATTATATAAGCTTGGGCTCTATTACAAAAAATATAAAAGCAATTGATTTTAGCTTAATCATTATTTAAAAATGCTTGCCTTTCAAAATCAATCCTCAGACTTAACTTTAGCTCAGGGCATAAGTGAATACCGAGAATATCTTAAAATCAAGCAATACAAAATCATGAATGATGGGCCTAATTCAAGAATGATTCTTGAGCATGATGCAATACATGTCATTTTTGGTCTAGATGCATCTATAGAGCAAGAGATCTTAAATGATACTTGGGTCCTTTTGGCTTGTAACTGGCAGTGGTCCTACATTAAGGAGTATTTTCAATTGGACGATATCAAAGAATTACAGATAAGACTTTTCAAAGAAATTGGCCTCATCCGTTTAATACTCTTGTATGTTCGTTTGCTACCCAAAGTATTTAAAATTTTTCATCGTGCTAGGAAAATGAAAAATAAATGGTTATATAGATTTGATGAGAAGTATCTTCAATTACCAATATCCTTTATTCGAAATGACTATGGCATTGAAATTCTAAATTATGAGGATATTAAGATTAAGAATCCACTAAAATGGTCCGGTGCAAAATCATAAATGTAGTAGCATGGTCATCGCTGCTTTTCCATCACTGTAGTAACCCTTTTTAAGACCAGTTTTTAAAAAATTTAACTTTTCATAAAGCGTAATAGCTTTTAAGTTATCAACTGCAACTTCTAGGGAGATTTTTTCATAATTACCTTTTTGGGCTTCCTTAACCATCTTCATAAGCAATCTTCTTCCAATGCCTCTTCCATGAAATTTCTTAAGTACGGCAATAGAATATATTCTCGCTTTCTTAATTTTTTTTGGAAAAGAAATAATTGAATACCCTACCAACGTACCCTTAAAAGAACAAACCCAAATTTTGTATGTATCAGATTTGAATATCATATTTAGTTGCTTTTCGGTCAGCTGATCAAAATTAAATGAATTTTCTTCAATTTCTAAAATTGAAAAAAAATGCCTTTCCGAAGCTTTAATTACTCTAAAAATTTATCTACCTCTGAGCTCGAGTCTACGTGAAAATTCACCCATTATTTGCATATAAAGCTCTATACCTGCAATCTGATCTTCAACCCCTGAATCAATATTTGGATTATCATTAACTTCAATGACATAGGCTTTACCATCGTACTCTTTGATATCTATGCCATATAGCCCATTTCCAATAAGGCTTGCTGCTTTCATTGCTGCCTCTAAAACTGAGGTAGGAATTTCATAGGTAGGAAAGGTTTCATGCAAGCCCGATATATTTTTCTTTGTATGATTGTTATAAATTTGCCAATGATCTTTTGCCATAAAGTACTTACAACCATAAATAGGCTTATTATTTAAAATACCAATCCTCCAATCATAAGGTGTGTAAAGGAATTCCTGGCAAATTGCTAGTGCAGATTCCTTGAGAATTCTTTTTAGCATAGCCTTTAATTCACTTTTGCTATTAACTTTAAATACTCCTTTTGAAAAAGAACTCTCAGGTGTTTTTAAGACCATTGGGTACTGAAACTCAGACTCAATATCTAAAATGCTCTGTGTATCTATTGAGGATATGATTTTAGATTTAAGAGTGGGAACTTTTTTGTAGTTGAATAGGTCAGTCAAATAGACTTTATTGCAGCATTTAAGAATAGAATCTGGGTCATCAATTACAACCAGTCCCCTTTTTTGTCCCTGATTAGAAAATAAATAGGTATGGTGATTGATAAAGGTCGTTTCCCTTATAAAAAGTGCATCAAATTGCGAAATTATATTGATATCTTGATCCGAAATAAAAGTAGCATTCATCCCATGCTGATTAGCAGCCTTAATAAATTTTTTAAGAGCTGGTTTATTACTGGGAGGCGATTCCTCATTTGGATTTATCAAAATAGCTAAGTCCCATCTGTAATTGACCTTATGCTGACTGTGTCTCCATTTCTTGTGAACGCTCTCATCAAAAACTTTCTGACAAAAATGCAAATCTTCTTTATCCAATTGATTGAGATATTTTTTTTTAATATTTATCCAAGTATTTTTTTGAATAACATTAAACTTAATTTCTAATATGGGAGCATTAAATTCTATGAAAATTTTATTTGCTATAAAATTAAAGCGATCCTCTCTGGTTTTTCCCAAACAAATCACAAAACTTTCCTCAGCATGCTCAGCATTAATTAGTTTGTGATTTTTATAGTCTGCTAAAAGTCTATTGACCCCTTCACCCGATAAATCATTGATTAACTTAACACTAGGCATAACTTGATGTCCTCTCGCCTCGGCAAGTAATGAGCAATAATACCCAATACTTAGATATTGGGAGGTGTCACAAAGATTGACTACCTTCAATCTGTTTTCATTAATTTTTGGGTATTCTTCCAGATAATCTTGGAAGCTAATAAAATTTGAGGAAGATGAATCTATCGGAAATTCATTATCATAGACATAAATAGTTTTTATTTGCGACATCAAGCCTCTTTGGCTATAAATAAAATTTATGCAACTAAATCATTACTTTAATTTTGCGATATTAACACTATAATTTCAAAAAGATACAGATGAAGCTCTTATTTCAAATTTTTATTCTCTTCATAAGCTTTGCTGCAAATACAGCCCCTTTTTCAATAGATTACCCAATGTCTTTTTTTGTCACAAGTAAGCCAATTGGAGACGGTGGAAATCTTGGTGGCCTTGCGGGGGCTGATGCTCACTGTCAACTATTAGCAACCGAAGTAGGTTATGGCCATAAAACCTGGGCTGCCTATCTTAGTACCCAATACCGATATGCTATGCCTGCTATCAATGCAAGAGATCGAATTGGTGAAGGACCCTGGTTTAATTTTAATGGGGAAATGATAGCTAGAAATTTAGCGCATCTTCATGGGGATACTTTAGAGCTCGCTCGACTTGGGAATAATATGACCAAACAATCTGTACTGACTGAAAAGGGACAAATTGTTCCTGGTCTTAATGATTTTCAAGAAAATGGTCATAATGATCTAGACTGGGATTACGTTAAAAATACTCCTAACTCTAATAGACATGAGGTACTTACCGGGTCACAGCCTGATGGGACAGCTTATATGAGTGAACTTGATTATACTTGTAACAACTGGACTAGCAATAAAGATCCGGAAGATTATGGTCCTATGGGAGCTGCAGAAAACAAACCTAATGTTCAGATTGGTTTTACCGATCGGAATGGTGGTGGTAATGGCTCATGGAATTCATCGCATGGGACAAGAGGCTGCAGTCAACATTCTTTAGTTCGAACTCATGGAATAGGTATGTTTTATTGTTTTGCAATAAATTAAGATGACTCAGATAAGACATTTAACTTTCATTTTCTTTGCTCTCTTTTATTTGTGTGCTTATTCTCAAAATAATCAAATACCGGATTCAGAAAATCTACCCTCAAGCTTAATGACTTTCTTTGTCACCAGTGAACCGATTGGTAATGGCGGTGATTTAGGGGGCCTCGATGGTGCTGATGCTCATTGCCAAAGACTTGCTGCCAATGTAGGTCAAGGTCATAAAACTTGGGTTGCCTATTTAAGCACTCAAACACGCCCAGGCCAGCCTGCTATTAATGCTAGAGATCGCATTGGAGATGGACCTTGGTACCACCCAAAGGAAAGAATATTAGACTACCTTGATAGAAGGCTAAGCCGACCACTTATAAAGTCTCAAATTCATGGGGATACTCTTCTCGAAGCACAAACGGGAAGTAATATGAGCAAGGAATTTGCTTTAAATGAGTTTGGTCAAATTATAAATGGCATTGGTGATCCATTGCCTACAATGCACGCAGTCTTAACAGGCACGCATACTGATGGAAATGCTATAAATATTAACGAGGATAGAACTTGCAATAATTGGACAAGCAATTCAGAAGGTCATGCACAGTATGGACATACTGATCGAACTGGAAATGGAAATACATCTTGGAATTCAGCAGGAACTACAACCGGCTGCAGTCAAGCTGATTTTGAAAGTCATGGTGGAGCTGGTCTGTTTTATTGCTTTGCTATCGAGCATTAAATATTTCATTGCCATCTAAATAAATAGACACCATTGCTCTAGTATTCCTTATATCGGCCAAAGGGTTATCATTCAATAGAATAAAACTTGCGCTTTTACCTACCTCTAAGGTACCTAAATCATCTTGAAGTAAAAGTTCAGCACCATTTTTAGTCGCAGCAATGATTACATCATGCGGATTCATGCCTGCAAAAACCATTTCTTCCATCTCAATATGTGGAGCCCAAAATGTATTACCATCCGTACCCAGCGCAATGATCGTGCCGGTATCACTCAGCCTAGCTAAGTTTCTTGCCTGAATGGAAAAGAATTCTTCCATCTCTGGCCTTTCAATATTATTTGTTCTGAGATCTATTAATTGATCCTCCGTTAGATGATATTCGAGCCAGTCATAATCAAACACCCTTCCACTGCTTGGAAGATTAGCAATCAATACTAAATCGGGATGATTCTGAACTAGCTGAATAAATTCTTCGTCTATGTCTTGATCTCTAACACCATGAGCGAGTACATCTACACCGGACTCGACCAATTCTTTAGCATCATCAAGATTAAAAATATGCGCCGATACTCTAAGGCCTAAAGTATGAGCCTCATCAATAATGGCAGAGAATAAATCTGGACTTAATTTTTCGTATTGCCCATTTCTGTCGTCAACCCAAATTTTTATCATGTCCACATTACGTTCCGCTTCAGCTCTGACAGCCTCTCTCGCCTCATTTTCATTAGTTACCCAATGAGGTATCTCGCTTCTACCTGGTTCAGGCATAGTTATGCCCCTGCCTGCAGAAAAATACCTTGCGGATTGACTTGGTGGATTAACTCTAAATTCTAAAGGCGTTCCTAAGTCATCTGTTCCCATGCTCATTGCCGCTGCAATACCTATGCTTGCTCTTTGCTGCAAATCTCGAGTAAGGCTATCAACTGAATTACCCAAGTGAGTATGGGTATCAATAATTGCGGGCATCATGGTAAGCCCAGCAGACTCATAAATCATGGCATTACTATTAATCTCCATATCGCTTTGTGGTCCCGAGTAAATAATTACACCGTTCTCAAATGCTAATGCTCCATTCTCAATAATGGTTCCATTTCCAACGATAATCCTAATATTTTGAAAAACTTTTAAATTTTCATTTCCTGTCACTAAATCAAGATTGCGCTCTGTGCAACCGAGATAAAAAAAACAAAAAAAGAATGATAAAAAAATTAATTTATATTTCATTTTGATAATTCCATGGATCTCTTAATTGCTTCTTCAAATGCATGACTGAACAACCTATCAAGAGATTCATCTTCATTTAGGACCTTTAATGCGGCTTCTGTCGTACCTCCTGGGCTAGTCACATCATTGATTAGTTTTGATAAACCATGAATATTCTCAGCACCGTATTTTGTAGCACCAAAAAACAATTGCTTACTTGCTCTATCCGCATCACTTTCACTAATCCCATATTCAATCAGCTTATCTCTGAATAATTTAATTAAGTAAAATATGTAAGCAGGTCCACTACCCGATATCGCAGTGACGGCATGCATTAATGCCTCATCCTGTAACCAGAAAATTTCACCTAAGGCCTCAACTAAGCTTACGGCAACCCTTTTGTGAATATCTGAGACAGATAAGCTTGCATATAGAAACATATTTCCCAGTCCGATAGCCGCTGGAGTATTAGGCATTATCCTAACCACAGGATTATTAGCTAAATTAAAAGTTTCACTCTCCTTTCCTGCAACAACTGAAATTAATAGCGTCTCGAGCTTTATGATTGGTTTAATCTGCTGTAATAACCCCATGCACTGATTAGGCTTTACTGAAATGACAATAATATCTGGCTGAAAATTTTCATCTAACTCTTGGGTCCAAGTGATATTAGGATCAAGTCCTGCTACCCTCTCTTTGATATCAAGAATATGAATAAGCTGAGGATTCATCCCCCCTTTCAGCCAACCATTGACCATGGAAGACCCCATATTTCCATATCCACATAATAAAATAGTATTTTTCATTAATTACTTCCTAAAAACCGATCCCTATTAAATGAGCCATCAAGTTTAGCGATAATACATGAAATCACTCCATCGCCTGAAATATTAATTGAAGTTCTAACCATGTCTAAAATACGATCTACTCCTATGATTAGCCCAATTCCCTCAATAGGCAAACCAACTTGATTCAATACAATAGTGAGCATAATTAATCCTGCGCTTGGAACTGAGGCTGTTCCAATAGATGCAAGAGTTGCTGTAAATACAATCATGACATAGTCCATCAAAACTAAATCAATACCGTAAAGATTACTTATGAATACAGCAGCGACCCCCTGCATAATAGCTGTTCCATCCATATTTATCGTGGCTCCGATAGGTATGACAAATGAACTGATCGCTCGGTCAATCCCGCATTTTTCATTAAGAGCTTTGAGTGTCACTGGAATAGTTGCAGCAGAGGAAGCTGTTGAAAATGCAAAAAAGATTGGCTCTTGCATATTCTTAAAGTATTTAATAGGCGAGATTCCAAATAACATTAAAAGCAAGCTATACGTTACGGATGCATGAATGAGTAAAGCTAAAATAACAATAAAAAAATAATCAATTAAAGGTAAAAATATCCCAAACCCTTCCGTCGCAAACGTCTCAAAAATTAAAGCAAATACTCCTATAGGTGAAATTCTTATGATGCGATCAACAATTTCAAACATGATCGTATTGCCTTGATCGATGTAACGAATCCACGTATCAACCTTGACAGCTATACTGCGAATCGCTAAACCAAAAATCAGCGCAAGGATAATTACTTGAATCATATTGCCATCTATCAATGCACGAAAAGGATTTGTTGGAAAAAAACCAACAACAACATCAATCACATTTGGAGTTTCAGCTACTTCAACTGTAGGTATATCCAAGGCAAAGGTTGAACCAATTCCCGGCTGGAAAATGTTAGCAATCAGTAATCCAATGGAAATCGCAAAAACCGTAGTCAGTAAATAGCCAAAAATAGATCGAAATCCAATCACTCCAAGAGAGCTACCTGCATGTGTATTTATCACTGCGTTTAGAATTGAAACCAGGACGAGGGGTACTACTACAAGCTGTAAACATGCCAAAAAGATTCGCCCTATTGCATCACTTAAACCAATGAAAAATAAAATAAAAGAAGTATCACCAAAGTATAAATTACTGATTGATCCAAATAATATAGCTATCAACATCGCTATCAATATCGTATGTGTGAGAGTTAGTCGCATAAACTAAATTCCTTTAGAACCTAATGTAGCAATCTTTGATGTTGAATTGAAAAAGTTTTCAAAGAATTGACTAAAGGTAGATTGGGCAAGTTTATGACTTCTCCCAATAAACAAGGACGTATCATGCTTAACTTTATTGACCATGGATTGATCGGATGAGGTGTCGAGAAGAAATTGATCCGTTTTCATCCATCGATTTATCATTTTTTTATCGGACTCAAGATGAAACTGAAAGCCATAACATTGGTCCTGATAACAAAATGCTTGGTTCTTACATCCTTTTCCCGTTAAAAGTAATTTAGCTTTATTTGGTAAATTAAAGGTATCGCCATGCCACTGAAAGATATGTTCTTTCTTTCGCCACTCACTAAAGAGCGTATCCTCATTGCCGGCATTTGTTTTTTGGACTGCATGCCACCCTATCTCACTATGTGTATGCTTAAAAACCTCGCCACCTAATGCCTTTGCTAGTAACTGAGCACCTAGACAGATGCCCAGGATAGGAATGGAGTAATCAATCATGCGACGTATTAATTCGAGCTCTTCAGTGATTTGAGGGTATTGTTCATACTCATATACCCCCATGGGTCCACCCAAAATAATTAAGCCATGATATTTTTTATAATTAATCTGCTTATCGTAGGAGCGAGAAAAATTAATGTACCTTCTCCTTAGGTTATAATGAGCCATTAAGCCATCTAGAATGCCTAAGGTCTTATGTTGAACGTGCTGAAATACAAGTATTTTTTTCATAAATTAAGCATTTTATCTTTTTTACATAATAGATACATAAATGAGGAGAAACAATGTCCAATAATGATTCGCAAAACACAATTACGATGAATGCAGTAAACCTCTATAAAGAAGAATCTTATACGGATAGGCAAGTAGGCACCATTCAGCGCCTAATACCGGTAAAGCAAGACGGTAGCAATGATGCAGATAGAGAAACCTTATATTTTGGTCAAACTCAAATTATGACACAGGCTGGCCCCTTGCCAATTTCATTTCCTATTCAAGCTAAATCAATAGATGAGGCTGTCTTAGGCTTTGGAGAAGCTGCAAAAGCTGGCATTGAAGATACGATGAAAAGAATTGAGGAGATGAGGAGAGAACAAGCCTCCTCCATTGTAGTGCCTGGTCAAAATAGCGGTCCAAAAATCCAAGTCTAATTTGGTTCAAAATAAAAAACACGGCATTGTTATTGGAGCCGGTGTTGCAGGCTTGGCCTCGGCCTTATACCTCATTGAGTCAGGGCATAATGTCACTATCATTGAAAAAGAGGCACACATTGCCTCAAAAAACTCCTTAAGCAACTCCGGAGTAATTCATTCTGGCATCTATTACCCCAAGAGTTCCCTTAAATCTAAACATTGCACATATGGAAAAAAACTTTTAATCGAATTTGCAGAGCAGAACAATATTCCCTTCGAACTTTGTGGTAAATACATTGTTGCGAGAGATGATAGGCAAATCAAAAAATTAGAGTCTCTATATGAAAACGGCCTCTCTGTCGGCCTTGAGGAGATTCAGTGGTTATCAGAAGACGAACTAAGGAAAACTGAACTTAGACATACTTCAGGGATCAATGCGATTTGGGTGCCCTCTGCAGGAGTAATCTCTGTTAAAAGCTACACAAAAAAACTTCTCGACAAGGTTTTGAAATTTGGAGGTAGGCTATTAACAGAAACTGAATGCAAAGAAATTAAATTAGATCAATACAAGGTCACTGTTTGCTGTCAAAATCATCTGAGTATAGAGGGTGATTTACTCGTTAATGCCTCAGGTATAAATGCCACACAACTTCTAAGTTTGATGCCAAAATTAACAAAAACTTATTCGACCAAGCTAGGCATGGGAAGTTACTGTTTTTATAAGGATGAAGTTCCATTTAACTCACTGATTTATCCTGTACCCGAGGAACATGGATTAGGAATACATATAACCAAAAGCCTTGATTCAGATACTAAACTGGGTCCAAATTTCTCATGGGCCAAAAGTGAGGACACAGATCTTAATGAAAATATTATCGAAGATTTCTATCATGACTTATTTGGGCTTTGGAAAAATATAAAAAAAGATTCTATCTCATCAGGTTTTGCTGGTTTCAGGCCGAAGCTACATATCAATAATGAATTGTATAAGGATTTTTTAATCCTTCAGCCTGAAGAGCATAACAACCTTGCGATTCATCTTTTAGGTATCGAATCTCCTGGCTTGAGCGCTTCATTAAGTATTGGTAAAGAAATAGCACAAAGATTTAGACAGTGAAATTAAAAATACAAACAGTCAGAGCAAATAACCCTGGAGTGATGACAGGATCGGGAACCAATACATACTTTGTAGGTAAACATCATCAGTATATTATTGATCCAGGCCCCTTGGATGATGATCATCTCAATACCCTAATGAAGTGCGCACACAATGCACGAGGAATACTATTAACGCATTTTCATAAAGATCATGCAGACTTGGCAAGTCTATTGGCTTCAAAGCTTAATATCCCGATCATTGCTTGCACGCCTGGTCCATTTGATCGCACGGATATCCATATCGATATTACGCTCAAAGATGGCATGGTATTTGATATTGATGACACTCACCTCATGGCTATTCATACACCGGGACACGCTCAAAGCCACTATTGTTTTTTAGCAGTTGAGGATAAAGCATTATTCACTGGAGATCATCTAATGCAAGGATCAACCGTTGTGATTAATCCTCCTGATGGAAACTTGAAGTGCTATATAGAATCACTTGAAAAACTTCTCAAAGAAGATATCCAGGTCCTCTATCCTGGACATGGTACCCCTATAGAGAATGCTTACTTAGAGATTAATAAAATATTAAGGCACCGCTTAAATAGAGAAATGAAAGTTTTAGAATGCTTAAGTAAAGAAAGTTTAATTAATATTGATGATTTAACAAAGCTAACCTACCAAGATAGGAATCAAAGTATTTATCCAATTGCAAAAAGAACCTTATTGGCGCATCTCTTAAAACTAAAGTCCGAAGGAAAGGTCAAAGAGGAAGATGAAAAGTGGCGTCTGTCTTAATCGACTTTCCAGGTAGTACCATTTTTTAAGATATCTAATACAGATTTATCTCTTTTGAATCTATTTTGTTTTTGATGAAAGTCATTTTCAAAAGTATTTTTGGGCTTTGCATAAATCACCCCAAATGCCATTGGAAATTGATTCGTATTTAAATTCATTAACATAAGGGCTAGCATCTCATTGGTTTCATCATGAATTAATACTTTACTGAGTTCCTTTTTAGCATCCACAATGATAGGAGACAAATCCAAATCAAGCGCTAATCCAAACTGCTTATCTTCACCGAAGAGCATGGGTTGGCCATGTACTAAATGAAGTTGTTTATCTAAGCCTGCTTCTTTCCCTGTATGATCATTAAATACTCCATCATTATAGACAATACAGTTTTGTAAAATTTCTGTAAAAGTTGCGCCCTTATGCTCATAGGAGCGCTCTAATACCATGCCTAGTCCTTTCTTATCTTTATCAATGGCTCTAGCAATGAAACTTGCACCAGAGCCAAGGGCAAACTTACAAGGTGGTACGGGGCTGTCTAGAGACCCTTCAGGGCTAGAGGGGCTTCTCGTATTTAATCTTGAGGTCGGTGAAAATTGGCCTTTCGTCAAACCATAAATCTCATTATTAAAGAGTAAGATATTGATATCTATATTTCTCCTCAAGGCATGCATGAGGTGATTCCCGCCAATAGATAATCCATCACCATCACCCGTAATGACCCAAACAGAGAGATTAGGATTTGCGAGTTTCACTCCCGTCGCAACAGCCGGCGCTCTTCCATGTATGGTATGGAATCCATATGTGTCAAGATAATAAGGAAATCTAGCGGCGCAACCAATTCCAGAGACAAAAACGGTATCCTCTTTCTTTAGTTGCAGTTTGCTTAATGTTTGTGTCATGGTTTTCAATATCGCATAATCACCACAGCCCGGGCACCATCTTACTTCCTGAGAGGAAGCATAATCTTTAGGCGATAAATTGGTTTTGTCCTGATTGTTCATTTTGTGCCTTCCAATCCAACAATCCTCTCTTTAATCTCATCAACCGTAAAGGGTTGTCCAGTAACTTTACTAAAACTTATAACCTCTCGTGAGGTCTCAGCCTGAATGTATTTTGCAAGTTGACCTTGATTTAACTCAGGTACTAATATTTTTTCATAACATTGAACCAATTCAGTGAAGTTTGCTGGGAGTGGATAGATATGCCTTAAATGCAAGTGATCGGCATTGAGATTTTCACAAGTGTTTAAAGTCTCCTGAATAACACCGTAAGTAGATCCCCAGCTTAAAATTAGATTTTTAGATCCATTGTTCCTAGATAGTTTTTGCTCTGGAAGGTCCTGCTGTAAGCAGGCTATTTTTTTGAACCGAAGATCAGTCATTGCCTGATGGTTAGCAGGATCATAAGAGATATTTCCGGTTAAGACATCCTTTTCTAGACCACCCGTTCTATACATTTCATTTGGCGTTCCTGGCTTAATCCATGTTCTTGCTAACGTTTCAGAGTTTCGCTCAAATGCTTTTGCTTGAGAAGTATGCTCAGTTGAGGTGTTCGTAACCAGATCAAGCTTAGGAATATCATTTATGCTAGGGATCATCCATGGTTCAGATGCATTAGCAATATAACCATCTGTCAACAGAAGAACCGGCGTCATATACTTAATGGCAATTTGCACTGCCTCAATCGCAGTATAAAAATTATCTGAGGGAGATGAGCTTGCAATAACCGGAATGGGCGCATCCCCATTCCGTCCATAAATAGCTTGATTTAAGTCAGATTGTTCTGTTTTCGTGGGCAATCCAGTTGAGGGGCCACCCCTTTGAGAATTGATAATAACCAAAGGAAGTTCTGCGCTCAAAGCTAAGCCCATAGCCTCGGTTTTAAGTGCGATTCCTGGTCCTGAGCTCGATGTTACTCCAAGTATTCCTGCATAAGAAGCCCCTATGGCAGAACAAATTGCAGCAATTTCATCCTCAGCCTGAAAAGTCTCAACTCCTAAGTCTTTATGCTTTGCGAGGCTGTGCAATACTGGTGATGCAGGGGTAATGGGATATGAGCAAAAAAGAATTGGTATGTTAGTTATTTCAACAGCGGCTGCTAAGCCATATGCCATTGCATCGCTTCCCTTAATCGCGGTATACGTGCCGGCATCAAATGCTCCCTTGCTGGTATAAAGCTTCGGGATCTTCTGCTCGATCTCATGGATATCTCCGTAGGAGTAACCCGCTTCAAGTGTTTTTATATTTGCATTTGAAATGTTGTTATTTTTGAATTTATTGTTAATCCATTCAGTAAGTGAATCAATATTACGATCAAACATCCAAGAAATAAGACCAAGTGCCCAAAAGTTTTTGGTGCGTTCAATTTCAGATTTTGATAAATCCGAATCTTTTAGAGCTTCACCAACCTGGCTAGAGATTGGCAGCCGTATCATTTGAAATAACCCTAAGCTTCCGTCTACCAGTGGGTTTTTATCATATCCTGCCTTAGATAAATTTCGCTCTGTAAATGTATCTTCATTGACCAAAATTAGGCCGGACTCTTTCACATACTGAAGGTTTGTAATTAATGCCGCAGGATTAAAGGCAACCAGAACATCAGCTTTGTCGCCTGGAGATGCGATATGAATTCCTCCAACCTGAAGTTGATAGGCTGATACTCCAAAAGTTGTACCTGCCGGAGCTCTAATCTCAGCAGGAAAATCTGGAAAGGTTAAAAAGTTTTCTTTTGATTCAGCTGAAGTTTTTAGAAATTGACTTCCCAATAATTGAACTCCATCGCCTGAATCGCCTGCAAACCTTATAATTACTGATTTTTCTTGATCACTAGACATATTAAAATGACACAAACCATAAAAAATTATTGTATTATTGTATTACAATTTATTTTCAAAATTTGCTAAGAATTTAATTAACATTGTATGGGAGTATTATATGACTTTTGTGGTTACTGAAAGTTGCATTCGATGCAAATATACTGATTGTGTCGAGGTTTGCCCTGTAGATTGCTTCCATGAAGGACCTAACATGCTTGTCATAGATCCCGAGGAATGTATTGACTGTACTTTGTGTGAACCCGAATGTCCTGTAGAAGCGATTATGTCTGAAGATGATCTTTCGCAAGATCAAAAAAAATTTTTACAGCTCAATAAAGATCTTTCCGCAAAATGGCCAGTGCTTACTCAGGCCAAAAGCCCTCCAGATGATGCAGACGCTTGGAAAGACATCAAAGATAAATTATCAGAACTTCAAGAGTAGCTAAACGCCCTCTACAATCTTTCCATCACTGATATGAGATTTTATGTCTCTTGTCGGTTCTGTTCCTAAACTGTTTTGACCTGTGGGATTCCATGCACAACGTTTTGATTCATCTGACCAAATAGTTTCCCAGATACCAGGAATAAAAAATTCTACAAAAATCAAAGGGTCCTCACCAGTATTATGAACGTGATGATACTCCCCATCTAATTTATAAACAAAATCTCCCTTTGTAATCTTAACAGGTGTGTTATCTAAAAAGACTATGCCTTCGCCTTGAAGCAAAAATTGAAAATGCTCAACATCATAATGACAATGGTTCGAACTTTTTACTTGAGAGGGAAAAGTGACAATTTCAGATACAAAAGCACTATTTTTGATAAGCTCTTTCGATGCCAAATATACTCGTGATCTCTTGTCATGCTCAGAGTTAAGTACTGGCTCTTTTAAGTAATCATAATGAACCGTTTCAAGATTCGTTCCTTTATCCTTGCTATGTTTCTTAAAATTATTGACCGTCAATTTCAAAAAAATACAGTGATCGTTTGGCTGTAAATCTAATACTTTTTGAGGAGGGAGAAAAAGTGTGCTCCCGCCTTTTATGCTATCTATTGAGCTCTCAGCGCTACCCTCTAATAGCATTAGCCATACACACTGGTCTGCTTCAGCTTTAAGATTTATCAAATCATCTCTGCTCATCACATATTTTTCGAAAATAATATCTGTAGTCGGAAGATTTAACTGATCAAATATAATCTTCTTAAAGCTTTTGTCGCTAATCTGATTTTTTTTAACATTTTTTTCTGAAACAATAATAGCCATGATTAAAAACTTTTTTGCATTTCTTATATTTTACTTGTTTAATCTGAGTCCTTCCATGGCTCAAGATAATGAACCGTTTTCATTTGAAGACAAAACAATCACTATTTACATTGGTCGATCTGCTGGTTCAGGAACGGATTTAATCGTAAGGATATTTGCTGAATATTGGCAAAATCACATTCCTGGTAATCCAAATATCATCGTAAGAAATATTCCCGGTGGTGGTGGTACTCGGGTCTGGAACTATGGCTATGAAATCGCAGATAATGACGGTCTAAGTATTCTGTTCTCTCCATTTTCAGGGCCAGCATTTATGGTTGGAATGGATGGCCTAAGAGCAAATTTTGAAGCGATGCCATTAATAGGAGGATTAAGAAGTCCAAATTTATTTTTATCGACTTCTCCTCTTAGTTCAAATAATCAAAATGAGGAGATAATTTTTGGTGGTCAAAATGCATCTCACCACTACGATATCGTTGGACGGCTCGCATTAGATATTTTGGGTATTAAATATCGATACATATATGGATTTAACAGTGCCAATGACGTCCTAAATGCATTTAGGAGAAATGAAATTGATGCGATGACAATTGGTGTAAGTTTATATCGATTTTCAGCTGAAGACTTATTGGTAAATACTGGTTTTGCTATTCCCTTATGGCATAACCCCAGAATTGGAATGGATAATAATTATATTCCTGATCCCTCGATGATTGAGATTCCAGCCTTTGAAGATTTTTATTTTCATAATTTTGGTCATTATCCTGAGGGGGAATTGTATGAGATTTATAAGTGGCTTCAACCAACCATCAATACATTTGGGCATGCTGCATTTCTACCACCCGGAACGGATGCTACAATCGTTGAAACGTTGCAGAATAGTTTTGTAGCAACTACGCTTGACGATAGTTACCGACAAGAAGAATTAAACTTATTTAGTTTCAACATGCCCTTGATTGAGCCATCAGAGGGAAGACGCATTGTCGATCTTATGGCAAATCCCCCAGAAAATGTAATTGCATTTCTAGAAGATTATATTGCGAACCCAAATTAACTCATTAGAAATCGGCTACGATGCGAAGATCTCTAATCGGTCTGACCACTTTTATGCAATCTTGGTAGATACTATGGGCTTTAAACTTGTCAAGTTGATCTTGGGAGAGAAACTCACCGTAGACGATGACATCACATTCTTGTGAGTAAGTATCAAGCTTTAAATTCTCTTTGACCTCAAGCTTTTCAGCTAAGCTCTCATCAACTAGTGCTTCAAGCTTTTTTAACCCTAAAAGTAATTTGTCTTTTTCACCAGGATTAGCGCTAAAAAGTACAACATGTCTAATCACTATTAAGGTTGCCAGAGATAGCTGTACTTAATGAAGAACTGCGATCCGTCATTGCGAACGCTTGATGTATCGATAATCTCTCTACCCTCTTCAGTTTCTAAAATATCAAAGTTGCTTGAATTTGAGTTATATCCCATAGAGAAAGCAGACCATGGGTTTGAGACATACCTAATTAATATATCGTAGTTCATGTTTCTATCACGCTCAATTCTTGTCAACGATGCATCGCCTGGATTTAAGTCTTCGCTCTGGGCAATAAATCTGAGAGTTAATTCTTTTGAGAATTGATAGCTCCATCGACTTCTTACAATCTGGTTGTTAAAAATCTTTTCACCTGAGCTTTGATCGCTGTACTCAAGATTTAAAAAAGAGGTACTTACAAATAACTGATCGGTCGGTCTCCAATCTATCTCAAACTCGAACTCATAAATATCTGCAAGTTCTGGTTCACTGCCTACAGGTGGCTTGAGGTTGATATCGGTGCCCTGCTGGAACGCTATTTCGTAGCCCCATACCTGCGAGGCATCACTTTCAAATCCAATATTCCAAGTTTTACGATTGTAGTCTCTGTTTTCATCTAAGCCTGAAAAGTCCTGCGGTCTGAGCAGCTCATCGATAAATGAAGCACCAAGATTGAGCTCTTGCTGGCCATCCCACTCCCAATATACAGATGGGCTAAATTGATTGTAAAGTCTTTGTCCACTTT
>Ga0222714_10000802_pt1 | contig 35751 bp, 29 predicted proteins | sample C33_3DmetaG_FD_165048 | JGI IMG/M metagenome (GOLD analysis project Ga0222714, IMG submission 165048) | Estuarine water microbial communities from San Francisco Bay, California, United States - C33_3D | ecosystem: Environmental > Aquatic > Marine > Unclassified | place: USA: California...
GAAGACTACCTCTTCAAATATTTGTTGGGGGTAATGCTACCACTGGATCATTTTGAATGAGAATTTTAATTTTAGGGTCTCTTTTCTGAAGTTTTTCGAAGTCCCGTCGGCTAAGAACTAAAAGTTGGCAATAGCCCAAAGATACAACGTTCTCTTTCGTTCTTGAGAAAGATTGTTGAACTGCCGATTCACCAAAAAAGTCACCAGTTGCAAGCTGGCTTTTGTGACCGTCCTCATCTACTCCAAAAGCACCAGAGGCAATGAAAAACATTTTATTTGACCGTTTCCCAGCTTCAACAACCAATTCGCCTGGCGTGGTAAACCGGCTCTTGAGTTTTCTTGCAAGCATACGTCTTTGTTGTCGATCCAGCGCGCGAAACATCGGCAGACCATCGAGAATTTGTCGCGCTGTGAGTGTTAAGTCGAGACGCGGTGGTGTTGCGGCCTGTCGTTCACGTTGGTCTAAATTTCGAATGAGGCTATCGTGTAGCTCCTCACCAATGACCCCATCATTAAATAATCGAAGATATTGTTGCCTTTCCCGACGGATGGCCGCACGAGCAATAAGCACCTTTTCGACTTCCAAAGCGTATACTGGATATTGGGCAGAGACGGCGTCGATCTCTTTTTCTACCGAACGATGTCGTTCCTTAAGAACGGTCACCAATTCGATAGAAGCGTAATTTCCGATCATGGGTTCGATTGTGCGACTGGTGAACTTAATCAATTCCCTAACAATACGTTCTAATTCCAAAATAGTTATGAAGTGCTGCTCAATGCAGTGACGTAGAAGCCAGTCCATCCGAAGAAAACGTTGGGTTAACACCGCTATTCGATAGGTAAATTTGGGCCTCAGAGCAGCCTCTGATGCTTTTTTATAACCTCCGGTGCTTAAAACTCTTGCAGCGTCAGCAATTTTCTCAGACTCAAAACTCAGCGCTCTAGCTGTGGCTGCACTTATGGCTCCTTCCTCAAATGCGCGCCGAATTAGTCGTGCCTCTTGGCCTGCGGCAATTGCAAGGCCTGCCCGAAGTTGCTCATCTAAAGGGATTAGCTCCCCTCCAGCTTGTTTTTCTGCGAGAGCCTCTACCTCTTCTTTTCGCGCTCCTAGCGCCAGTTCTACAGTAGTTATAGCTTCAGGTTCCAAGTGGCGGGCACGGGCTATATCGCCAATTGCCCTTCGAACCCGTTCTAATGCGCCAGCGGCAATTTTTTCTCTTAGGGCTAAGTCAGTTCTTGAGAGTTGGTTGAGACCTAAGCGGTTGGTTAGCCAAGCTAATGTTGACGCGTTAAGAAAAATTGTAAGGAGTGTATAACACGCTGCAGACGCCGCGAGTATTAACGCGTCGGGCCCTAGGGCATTAATATCTGCAATAGCTAAAGCTAAAACTAATGTTACCGCCCCTCGAACACCTCCCCAAGTCACCAAATATGCCTGAGATTTAGTGAGCGAGGTCGTAAGGCCAATTTTTGCCATTGCGGGGATTAGCCCGAGAACGATTATTGACCTCGCGATTATCGCGCCAAGATAAGCTATTATAGTGATTGGAATTACACGCCACCCTGCTTGAAGGATCAAAGTAGGTACGAGGCTTGCGGCAATGATAGTAATTAACGCATTTGCCCAAAATCCAATTTGGGACCAGACAATTCGAACTGTGTTCCAATTTCCAGGTCCCATGCGCGAGAACGCCAAGTGCCCGGTTGTGAGCCCAGCAAAAACGACTGAAACAACGCCGGACGCGCCAACAAATAATTCCGCGCTGATGAATGCTACATATGCGACTGCCACGGTAACAGAGGTCTCGGCTGCACTAGAACGAGCGAGATAGGGATAAACTAAAATCGCTAGAGTTGCTGTCAGGATCCCAATGCCAGCACCAGCACCGAAGCTTTTCAAAAAATCAAGAGTAAGCCCTAAGGCGGTGGTCTCTACATTTTTGGATAAGAACCCAAGTAAAAGTCCAAAAATAGCAATAGCCGCAGCATCATTTAGTAGGCTTTCACCTTCCAGGATTGAAAGTAGACGTTTTGGAGCACCAATCTCGCGGAACGTTGAAATAACTGCTCCCGGATCAGTAGTAGCGACTGCAGCACCAAGAAGTAGGCATCCAGCAGCTTGAATGGGAGTTAGAGCCCAAGTTGCTGCCCCTATCGCCGCTGTCGTCATTACTACCGCTAAAATAGCCATTACGAGTACCGCTACAGCATCGCCAATTAGCCTTCGGAGATTTACGACCAGAGCCATTTCAAAGAGCAGCGGAGGTAAAAACACGTGAAGTAGGGCGCTCGTATCAAGAGCTAGTTGTTCGACAAACCAACGCTGATAGTTATCTAGTGCTCCTTGATATACTTCTAACCCTGAAATCGCCGTCCCCAGTCCTATGGACAGCCCCAGAGCGGCAAACAAAACTGGTTGTGGTAAATTAAGATGACGCGCGAGCGGGGCCGCCGTTGCTGCAATTAGCAAAAGGAGGCTCAAAATACTTAATGCAAATATGACGATTGTCATAACCGGGCTTGGGTGATTTCTTTTTGTTGTGTGGTTGCAGTAAGGATGTAGCAGAAGAGCAGCGTGCGGTGATCTTAAACTTTTAGCTCTTCTCGATCTCTAAATTGCTCCAAAGCTTCTGGGTTGTCCAAGGCTTCTTTATTTTTGATCGGACGGTTATGAACGACGTCTCGAACGGCTAGCTCTACAATTTTCCCGGAGCGGGTGCGCGGGATGTCGTGAACCTGCAAAACCTTTGAAGGGACATGTCGAGGTGATGCGCCTTGGCGGATCCGATGCTTTATGCGTTGTATCAGATCAGCATCTAGCGTCTGGCCCTCTCGGAGTTTGACGAATAAAACTACTCGCACATCACCATCAAAATCTTGGCCAATAACGATGCTCTCTAGAACTTCCTGAAGCTGCTCGACTTGTCGATAAATTTCAGCAGTTCCTATTCGAACACCGCCCGGATTCAAAGTTGCATCTGATCGTCCATAGATGATCATTCCCCCATGGTCCGTAAAAGCTGCAAAGTCACCGTGTCGCCAGACGTTCTCGTAGGTCGAATAATAAGCATCAAAATATCGGCTGCCATCTTGGTCATTCCAGAAACCAATTGGCATGGAAGGAAAAGGTCCCATGCAGCAGAGTTCGCCTTTCTCACCAACCGGCGCTCGGCTGCCGTCTTCAAGAAGGGTTGCGACATCCATCGCGAGTGCTGGTGCCTGGATTTCTCCGCGCCACACCGGTTGTGTTGGCACGCCTCCTACAAAACAACCGCAGAGGTCTGTACCGCCTGAGATAGAAGCAAGACATACGTCCGCCTTCACTCTCTCGTAAACATAATCAAAGCCTTCTGGTACTAAGACAGAACCAGTTGAAAGTATTGTTTTTAGGCTCCCAAGATCATGTGTTTTTATTGGTTCTATGCCGCCTTTGAGGCAGCCTTCTAAATACTTTGCCGAGGTGCCAAAAACATCGAATTTTTCCTCGGCGGCGTAATCCCAAAGGACATTGCCGTCTGGATGAAATGGAGATCCGTCATACAACATTAAGGTAGCGCCGGCGGCTAACCCACTGGTTTGCCAATTCCACATCATCCAACCAAGGGTAGTGAAATAGAAATGCCTCATTCCTGGCTTGATATCGGTATGAAGAATATATTCCTTGAGGTGCTGAAGAAGTACTCCGCCAGCCTTATGGACAATGCATTTTGGTGCGCCCGTCGTGCCTGAGGAGTAGAGTATGTAGAGCGGGTGGTCGAATGGAAGCTGCACATAGTCTGGGGCAGCATCAGAATGACCATGAAGCCAATCATTCAGCGTTAAAGCCTTTGGAAGGTTTCTTAAGTCTGGCGCATTTTCTAAAAACGGAATGACAATTAACTGTTCAAGGCTATCAAGGGCTTGGGCGACATCTTTAACCTTATCCCGTATATCAATGTGTTTTCCCGCATAAACATAACCGTCAACGGTGGCCAATACTTTAGGGCGGACCTGGCCAAACCGATCCAAAACGCCTTGGACTCCAAAATCTGGAGAGCAAGAAGTCCATGTTGCACCAATAGCAGCTGCTCCTGCCATGATTGCGATAGCTTCTGGAATATTTGGAAGGAACCCTGCTACGCGATCTCCTGGCTTAATGCCCATTGCCAGCAGGGCTCGCGATACTTTTCCGGCAAGTGCCACCAGGGCATAGCCAGACACTTCTCTTTGCAAACCGTCTTCTCGTCTGAAGATGATTGCAGCGTTTTCACTACAATAGCGCAAAAGATTTTCTGAAAAATTTAAGCGTGCATCGGGGAAGTATGCAGCTCCAGGCATCTTGTCAGCATCTACAAGAATACGGTCACCTTTTTCTTGTGAAATTACGCCTGCCCAATCCCAAAAATCTGACCAAAATGAATTTTGGTCGTTGACTGACCAGGTGTGAAGGTTTTCATAATCCGTGAAAATTCTGCCGCGTTCTTCTCGCTGCCAGTCCATAAACGCGACAAGATTGGAGGCAGCAGATCGCTCTACTGAAGGCTTCCACAACGGATCTGTCATCAGGGTAAGATCTCCAAAAATCCTCAATTCGAAAGGTATAGCCTACTTTTAACAAGCAATCAGCTTGGAATGCTTATCGTGCATAGCCGATCAGCTCTTTTAGCACTCGTGTGAATTTAATAATTAACTATGTTCTCATACTGAAATATGAGTCATGCATCTCCCCCAGCCCGCGAAATTCGCCCGATTGCTGCTTCCCTATTTATGCTAGGTGCTTGCTCGTTTTTTGCGTTTAATTCAATTTTTGTGAAGCTTGCTGCGGATACAGGGCTTCACCCTTTTCAAATTGCATTTTTTCGAAATTTCTTTGCCCTTCTCGTCATTCTACCAATTGTCCTTACCACGTCCGGCTATTCAATTCTTATACCCAAAAGACCAGCTATGTTGGCGCTGCGCGGTGGCCTCAATGGCGCCTCAATGATGGCATGGTTCTATGCTGTGCCTTTGATGGCTATCACTGACCTAACAGCCATTGGGTTCACTGCTCCAATTTGGGCAACACTTTTGGCGGCGATGTTTCTTGGCGAAAAAATGCGCCTGAGACGCTGGAGTGCAATTATTATTGGAATAATCGGCGCTTTACTTGTTGTTCGTCCAGGGTTTCAGGAGCTTAACTCGGCAGTATTTCTGGTTCTCTTTTCTTCTGCGACTTGGGGGGCAACTCTTATTGTAATCAGGCGCCTTACATCCTTGGAACAAATTAATACAATTCTTGTCTACCAAGCGCTTATGATGGCGATGATTGCCTTCGTTCCGATGTTATTTGTATGGAAAACGCCAAATTTGATGGGTTGGTTTTGGATGCTTGTACTTGGTGTCCTAGCCATGGGGGCTCACTCTCTGCATGTTCGAGCTTTTTCAATGCAGGAGGTTTCTGCCCTTCAACCCATAGACTTCGCTCGCTTTCCAATCGCAGCGACTGGGGCATTTCTTATTCTTGGTGAAGTATTAAGTCCGTGGACTGCGGTCGGTGCGCTAATTGTTTTTGCGGCTGGAGCATACATCTCCCATAGAGAAGCCATGTTAGAGAAGAGGAAGCTTACAGAAATTTCAGGGGTATCCACCCAGAGTGTTTCTGGACCAAAACATGATGATTAGTCCAACTACTTATGTTGATCGGCTATCGCCAATCGTGAGGGCTACTGTTTACGCTTTACTTGCCGCGCTTTTTTTCTCTTTTATGGCAATTTGCATCAGAGCTGCAAGTCATGAATTGCATCCAACAGTTATAGTTTTTTTTAGAAACATTCTTGCGTTTTTATGGATGGTCCCTTGGCTTTGCCGGGCTGGAATCAGTGCAATGCGCACAGACCGATTTCCTTTGTTCTGTATACGCAGTTTGCTGGGGCTGGTTGGAATGTCGAGCGGGTTTTGGGCGGTGACGTTAATACCCATTTCACAAGCAACCGCTCTTTCATTCTCATCGCCTATTTTTGCAACCATTGGCGCTGCACTTTTCCTTGGTGAGGTTGTCCGAATTCGGCGTTGGAGCGCGGTAATAATTGGGTTCTTGGGAGCTATGATCGTCGTTATTGGAAATAGTGACGGGATTGCACACATTGGAGCGCTCGAACTTGGAGTAATGCTAGCACTCTTGAATGCTGTCATAATGGCATTGAATAAACTTGTTCTTAAGTCTTTAACGAGAACAGAGAAACCTGAAGCTATCGTGACCTATATGGTTTTGCTTCTCACTCCGCTTTCATTTGTTCCGGCACTATTCTTTTGGTCTTGGCCCAGCCTAACTTGTTTTTTATGGCTCATAAGCTTGGCCCTTGTAGGGACAGTTGGGCATCTATGTATGACACGGGCTTTTAAGTCTGCGGAGGTTACAGTAGTGCTGCCCTTTGACTTCGCCCGGTTACCTATTTCAGCTCTTTTAGCTTTTCTTATATTTGCAGAAATCCCAACATTTTGGACTGTTTTAGGTGGTGCAGTTATTTTTGCGGCAACATTCTATATTGCGAGGCGAGAGGCAGTCTTAGCGCGAAGAGGAAACATAGTGCGTGATTAGGGGGCCTCTTTTCAGGCAGGGCTGTTCGTGTCCTAATTGCCCGGCTGAAAGATTTATAAAGCCGGGGAAACAATATGACGCTCTCATCGGTCACCGAATTTGATGCTGACTCGCCAAAATTTTTGCGCGGCAAGTATGCGATATGTGGGATTGGCGAAACAACTTACCGCCGTGGTTCGGAGGAATCGACCCGCAATCTAGCAACTTGGGCTATAAAGAATGCCATGGATGATGCTGGGATTGGTTCCTCCGACATTGACGGCATGCTCTCCTATTCTGGGAATGACTCTGTACATGCACCTTGGGTGGCTGGTGATCTTGGTATTCGATTAAACTTCTATATGGATGTTCATGGTGGTGGTTCATCTACTGAGGCACTGATTGGGATTGCCATCGGCGTTATTGAGGCCGGTATGTGTAAGACTGTTGCTATCTACAGGGCTATGAATGGCTACAGTCAAGTCCGTATTGGTGGAACCGGGGCGCGTTCTGCGGTTCCGATAGTTGGTGACCAAATTCATAACCGTGCTTATGGTTGGCAGTCAGCTGGGCAGATGTTTGCGCCTACATTCCTCCGCCATATGTACGATTTTGGAACAACCCCTGAACAGGTTGCAGCGGTCAAGGTTGCACACTCGAAACATGCCTCCAACAACCCGAAAGCGTATTATAAAAATCGCGTAACGGTAGAGGACGTGGTCAACTCACGTATTATCTGTAAGCCGCTGCATTTACTTGACTGCTGCGTCGAAACCGATAACGCCACCTGTATAATTGTGACGAGGATTGATCGGGCCAGAGATTGCAAGAATCCGCCTGCAGTCATTCAGTCAGTTGTGGGGCGGTGCTGTAAGCCTCGGATAGATATGCATTACCAGCATGGTCCTATCTCAACTGTGGCAGGACATTACGCAAAGAATATTCTTTGGCCAAATGCAGGACTTGGCCCGGAGGATGTGGATGTGACGGGTTCTTATGATGCGTTCACATTTACCACGATGCTGCAGCTTGAGGATTATGGGTTCTGTAAAAAAGGTGAAGGTGGCGACTATGTATCCTCAGGAGCCATTGAGCTGGGTGGAAAGCGTCCCAACAATACGTCTGGCGGACATCTCTGTGAGGGCTACACCCATGGGATGAACATGGTAATTGAGAATACTCGCCAACTTCGGGGTGAAGTCGACGACAGCTGTCCAATAGGACCAGACGGTAAGCGCCAGCACACACACGATTATAGTGAGGGCGGATGCCGTCAGGTCAAAAATGTAGAGGTCACTGCCAATCTTGGATGGGCTATGCCAGGGACTGGATCTGCAATGGTCATGGCAAAAGACGTGCGCTGAGCGGAGGATAAAGATATGGCAATCGTTGGCGAATATATGGGTATGGCCCTCACGATCGATGATCAAGACAAGGAGAACCGTGAATTCTTTAACTGGTGCGCCAAGGGAGAATTCAGGCTACAAAAAGGGAAGAAGTCAGGCCTGTTGCGGTATCCCCCAACTACTGCATGTCCTTGGACAACCGATCGAGATTACGATTGGGTTGAAGTTGAAGGAAAGGGGACGGTGCATTCCTACGTCGAAGTGCATCACCCCATCCAGCCGGCTTTTCGCGATAAAGTTCCATACATGATTTTATTGGTTGATTTGGATACCCAAAAAGGTGAGCCATCCGAACATGAAGCTATTCGTGTTGCTGGAAACCTAGTGACACCGGATGGCGAATTTGCGGAGCCAGAAACAATCAAGTCTGTTGGAATAGGTACTCGGGTTCGAATGGTATTTAAACAGGTAACTGAGGGCTTTTCTTTACCGCACTGGACAATAGATCAGGATGCGGAACAGCCCATCAGTCCCTGGCGCTATCCGCAGGAGTAGGTTGTGGTAGGTGATTCCGTTTACGAACGCCAAAACTTCGGCAATTCAGTTGGCTTTGGATCCAGACCTGCGTTGCTAATAGTTGATTTCCAGGTTGGTTTTATCGACCCAGCTGTTTTTGGCGGCGGAAATATAAAAGAGGCAGTTTCTAACACTGCGTTTTTATTGGCGGGAATGAGGGAGATTGGCGCGCCTGTTGCATATACGCGGGCCGTTTTTGATGAGGAAGCAGTGGATGGAGGCACTTTTGCTTTAAAAGTACCGGGACTTTACCGATTAAAAGAAAGCGCCGCTATAAGCCAAATTACGCCAGATTTGGCACCTCGTTCCGGTGAATTAGTGCTTAATAAGATTGGTCCATCCGCTTTCTTTTCTACCCCGTTAATTAGTTGGCTTTCCAAGCAATCTGTAGATACCTTGATAATAACTGGCGCAACCACATCAGGCTGTGTCCGTGCCAGTGTTGTAGACAGCTGCTCGTATTCATTTCGAACCATAGTTGCCACAGATTGCTGCGGCGACAGGGCAATTGAGCCACATGAAGCCAACTTGTTTGATATCGGCCAAAAATATGCTGATCTAATGACAGGCGAAGAGGCCCTTGCCAAAGCGCGGGCGGCAGTCGGTAGGAATGAATAAAACTACTCTTCCTTATAGGCGTTCAGGCCGAGTTCTTCACGGAAATTGGAACTGATTTCTGCTTTAGGGTCTTCAAGTGGAATGCCAGTTGCATCTGCAATCTTTACGACAGCTTGAAAGATCCCTATTACGGCCGCCGCGTCTATCATGGCATTTTCACCTAATTCATTCATCACGGCTTGTCTTTGTTCAGCTAGGTCCGGTGCGTTAGCCACAGCTGCCTCTGCAAAAGCTAACAGTAGACCACCCCAAGGAACACCACTTTCTGCTCCTCGGTCAACTACTGCTGCATCTGAAAATGTTGCTCCAGCATGAAGTCCACTCCCACGGAGCAGCACGATATGGCTGGTTGTTCAATACAAACATCGATTAAGTGCAGAAACGCGGGCAGCTAAAAGTTCGATCTGAGAATGAGAAATTGCTCTAGGTTCTATATCAAAGCGACGAAGCATTGCGTCAGGGAGATACATAGCGTCGTCAAGGTCGAAGAAGCCAGAAACACATGCTGGAACCAGGCTAAGTGCTCTATGGATGTTGGCGCCGCCACGTCCTTCATACATTGCGTAAGCGGCAGCAGGGTCAGCGTCGCTGAGATCATCTGGGTTTACCATTGGAACCCACGCGCCAGCTTCCCTTGCGGATGCCACGGACTCTCGCGATGGCTCGCCAGGTTTTGGTATAGGCAAATTTCTTAGCGGCAGGCCTAATGCGACGTGAAAACGATCGACGGCTATGGTTTCCGCAATAATACCGATGGTTTCGACATATTTTTCGGTAGAAAGAACTTCTGGAACAACACGGTCAAACCATCTCTTGGTTAGACGATTAGCATCAGTAGTGATGCGATGAATAACATCGACCCAGTCCGGGTGAAGATCTGATGCTGAATTATGAACTCCAACGTTAGCTTCAGGCGTTAGGGCTTCCTTACGATTAGCGCAAGCAATGCAAGCAAGCGCCGACCGGGTTTCTTCTGCAATAGATACCTTCTCGGCAGAATTTAGCCATGTTCCAGCGCGTCCCAGGCGATCCCAAGCGCGATCATGGGCCTCAGTTAAATCCTTCCGAATAGCCATTGCCACTCCTAGTCCCCTCCGCATAAACGGTAGATTAATAGATTAATGTTTCATTGTTCAATTGTACCTATAGGTGTGTCAGATTTTCTATGATTGAAAATTCTTCAACCAGGCGAATAGAGGGCAGAACAGTCGCTGGCATTAGTCTGATGCTATTAGCGATAGTTCTGTTTTCTTGTTTAAATGGTTCAGTTAAATGGCTGACCCAGGATTATGACCCGTTGATGGTTGTTTGGGCTCGGAATATGGGCGCTTTTGCATTCATGCTGGCTGCATTTCTGCCAAAATATGGGTTTGCTTTGTTTCGGACAGAGCGACCGCTCGGTCAGGTGGTTCGAGCCATATTCCTACTCGGTTCATCTATGCTCTACTTTTTTGGGCTCTCTTATATGGACATGGCGACTGGCGCCGCAATTCAACTTACGGGACCTTTGATGGTGACTGCGTTGTCAGTGCCGTTGCTAAAAGAGCAAGTAGGGTGGCGGCGTTGGCTAGCAGTAATTGTAGGGTTCATAGGGGCATTAATCATAATTCGCCCTGGGTTTGATATGCGTTGGGCTGCTCTGCTTTTTCTAGCAAGCGCTTTTTGCTCCACTTTTTATGCAATTTTTACGCGACATCTCTCCAACTACGATAATCCTGCCACGGCTGCGACAGTAGCCGCTGCCGTTGGCGTTATTGCCATAACCCCGGCGGTACCATTTTTCTGGGAAACACCGCAGGGCATACTCTCAATTTTTCTTTTCTTCTTAGTTGGGATTTTAGCTGGAGCAGGACATTTTCTGCTGACTAGCGCATATAGATACGCTGAAGCTTCTACATTAGCTCCTTTCAGCTATGTTCATCTTTTGGGTGCGGCTGTAATTGGTTTTTTTATTTTTGATCATTTTCCTGATCTCTGGACGTGTGTAGGGGCATCCATAATTGTAACTGCGGGGCTATATGTGGCGCATAGAGAACGCCTAAAAATTCGTTCAGAAACCATTTCGCGTAAAAATAAATCTGATTAGTGTTTGGAATTATGAATTCTATCGCCCGCCAACACGAACGCTCTGACGCTACACGTGTATTTATTGATGTAGATCAGCCATTTTCCCTTACTGAACCGGTTGAGCAGACAGTGCCAATTGTTGTCGCGTCACCTCACTCTGGATCTCGTTATCCCTCCGATTTGCTTGCAGCAACCAAACTAGACCCATTATCGCTTCGCCAATCGGAGGATGCGTATGTTGATGCTTTGTTTGGAGGCGCAACTAAGTTAGGAGCGCCGATGTTGGCGGCTGAGTTTCCACGAGCATACGTAGATGTTAACCGCGAGCCATATGAGCTAGATCCACTTATGTTCGATGCTCCGCTCCCCCCCTACGCAATCACACGCTCACCAAGGGTCGCAGCAGGACTTGGCTCAATTCCTAGAATCGTTGCTGCTGGAATTGAAATCTACGGTCGCCGATTAAGCTTTGCCGAAGCAGCAGCACGTCTCGATGCATGCTATAAGCCTTATCATAGAGAGTTGCGCAGATTAGTTCGTACAACGCACGCTAAGTTTGATCGGTGTATTCTTATTGATGCACATTCAATGCCCTCAACGGGTCTCTCGCCAAAGAATGATCCTGGGGGGCCTATCGATATCGTTATTGGCGATAATCATGGCCGTGCCGCAGACCTGAAATACAGTGTCGCTGCTCAAGCATATTTTGGCGACCTTGGTTATGCAGTGACCGTTAATGATCCATACTCAGGGGGATTTGTTACCCGAGCCTATGGTGATCCCGCACAGGATATTCACGTGTTGCAAGTGGAGATTAACCGCGCACTTTATATGGACGAGCGGACGTATGAAATAAGTTCATATTTTCCAACTCTAACAAGGGATGTAACAGCGTTCATCGCTCACATCGGAACTGTTTTTTGATTAATAACATTTTGAATCTTTGAGATTAAATAAAAAAGAGGCCGCAATTGCTTGCGGCCTAAATAAAGGGAGGAAACGCCCAAGAAGGGCATTAGAACGCCGAAGCGCTCTAGTACTCTTGATATAGAATGATGCGTCGCACAAAACAAGTGCTGCAGTGCAATATTTTTAAAAATAATGCTAAATTCGGGTTTCCGCATTATTCCGCCGCAGTTGGGAGGTTAAGCTCCGCTAAAATACGGGCTCTATCTTGATCTACATCCGGAGCTGTGGGCCTCTCTATCGGGTCATCATACCCAGATAGTTTAACGGGATTTCCTGCAACCTTAAGCTTACCCACCTTGGGATCATTTACTTCAATAACCATTTTTCTGGGGCCAACTTGTGGGTGGGCCATGACGGCCTCTACATTATTGATGCCACTTGCTGGAATGCCCGCTGGGTCAAGTTCTGAAAGCCAATCTGCAGTGGCTCTAGTTGCAAGAATTCCCTCAACTTCCAACTCAAGCGCTGATTGATGTTCGGTTCTGGACCGATTGCTCTCGTAACGAGGATCGTCTTTTAAGTCTGGTCGTCCTACTATGTCACAAAAGCGATGAAACATGGCGTTATTGCCCGCTGCAATAATCATATGCCCATCCAATGTTTTGAATACCTGGAAGGGGGTGATGGAGGGATGACGCCCTCCAAGCGGGCCTGGAATTTCTCCCGTGGCACCGTAGCGGGCGATCGCATTTTCACAAAATGCTATCTGGCAATCGAGCATTCCTATATCGAGCTTTCGTCCTTCACCGGTGCGCTCGCGATCGTACAATGCTGTGACCATTCCTATAGTTGTGTACAGCCCCGCACCAATGTCACCGATTGACATGCCCACGCGTGTAGGTTCGCCTCCTGGTTGACCGGTTATAGACATTATCCCGCCCATCGCTTGAACGACCATGTCGTAGGCGGGGCGTTTAGAGTGCGGGCCAGTGTGACCAAAGCCCGAACAGGCGGCATAGATTAATCTTGGATATTTGACATGCAGATCTTCCCAGCCATAACCGAGCTTTTCCATTGTGCCTGGACGATAGTTCTCTACAATTATATCAGCGGTATCTAACAGTTTTTCAAAAATAGTTCGGTCGCTATCGTCTTTTAAATTTAGGGCGATAGATTCTTTCCCTCTATTAACTGATACAAAATAGGCGGACTTACCGTTCACGAAAGGACCGTACTCTCGCGCATCGTCACCTGTTCCAGGCGTTTCTACTTTGATTACGCGGGCACCAAGATCGGATAAAATCATGGTCGAGAATGGACCTGCAAGGACACGGGTAAGATCAATAACTGTTACGCCACTAAATGGGCCGGGGACAGGCATAGAACTGACTCCTCTGGGAGGTTAGTCTGGTTGAAATTATTTAAGAGATGTGAAGGTAAGCGATGCACCCGAGGTCATGCAATCTTTCCTGTTTAGGTCCTGAAGGTTTTCACCGCATCAGGTATTGGGAGTGGGGGCCTGAGAACGCCCTGCAAACTGTAATTTGTGTTCATGGTTTGACGCGAAATGGCCGAGATTTCGATGATTTAGCAAAGGCACTTGCAGAGCGAGGATGGCGGGTCGTTTGTCCCGATATAGTAGGACGCGGTGAAAGTGATTGGCTGAGCTTTCATACTGGATATGACTTCAACACATACATCAGCGATATGAGTCAATTGATTGCCCGTTTAGGAGGCGGTTCGCTTTATTGGGTTGGTACATCAATGGGCGGAATAATCGGTCAGATGGTTGCTGCGGCTTCCCATGCGCCTATTAAGCGTATGGTCCTAAACGATATCGGCCCTTTTCTGGATGTAGCCGGGCTAGCCAGAATTAAAGGCTACGTTGGCACAGATCCATCATTTCCAAGTTTTGAGCTCGCCGAAAGGGCAATCAATGTTGTCACCGACAAGTTTGGTCCCATGGATCAAGCACAGCGGAAACGCTTTGTAGAAGTTTCAATCCGCAAAAGAAGTAATGGAGCTTTTACAATGAATTATGATCCGCAGATTGCTTGGGCATTTAAGGAGAACGAACCTCAAAGTGTTGATATGTGGCACATATGGCCCCTTATAAAATGCCCAGTTCTTGTTCTGCGTGGCGCAGACAGTGATCTGCTGTCTGCTTCTACGTCCCAACGCATGCAGGCGGAGGGACCTAAGGCAAAAGAGCTTGTGATTGATGGCGTGGGCCACGCTCCAGCTCTGATGTCCAATGAGGAAATTAGTCGAATAATTGAGTTTTTGGAGGCTGAAGATAACCAATGAACAGCTATTCTGAAAAAAGCTTTAAAGTATTTGCTGGGTCTCAATTCATTAAAATAGCTTATCGAGATTGGGGCCCAGAAAACGCTTCTAAGGTCGCAATTTGTATTCATGGACTTTCTCGTAATATGAGAGATTTCGATGAATTTTCTAATGCAATATCTGATAATTGGCGTGTGCTTGCCGTTGATATGCCTGGGCGGGGAAGTAGTGATTGGTTAGACAATAAATCAGCATACAATTACGAGCTTTACGAAGCAGTTTGTGCCCATGCGATCGCTCTCTCAAGGACGGAGAAAGTGGTTTGGATTGGTACGTCAATGGGTGGCATACTAGGGATGCGACTTGCGGCCAAAGGGGCGCCTTTTTCCAAATTGGTTCTCAATGATATTGGTCCGTTTATACCGGCCGAAGGTCGGCGACATAATCAAGCTAATTTTGGGAAAGACCCACGATTCAAAACTGAAGAAGAAGGCATCACTTATATCAAAGATACACGGCGTACCTTTGGTCCTTTTACAGAGGCCGGTTGGAAAAAATTTGGTACGGATAGTTTGCGCCAATTAGACGACGGCAACTGGACACTTCATTACGATCCTGGCCTCGCTTCAGATGCACCAATTTCAGACACTAATATGTGGGAGCTTTGGCCAAAAATTCAGGTTCCTGTATTAACTGTTTGGGGAGAAGAATCACTTCTATTAACTGCTTCTACAGTTGATCGAATGGCCTATTCTGGTCCGAAAACAGAAGTTTTTAGTGTTGCGGGTGTTGGCCATTGCCCTGGTTTAACAACACCTTCTGAAATATCGGCAATAGCTGAATTTATTGATAGGTAGTGGTGAACCGATGACTAAAGTCAAACTCGGATATCTCCTCCCTACAAGGGAGAAGATTATGAGTGGCGTTCAAGCCACCAAGCCAATCATCGATTTAGCGCGTCGGGCAGAAACTTTGGGTTATGACTCAATTTGGATAGGAGACTCAGTAACGGCAAAACCTCGCCATGATGCTTTTGTAATATTGGCAGGGATTGCTGTCGCCACAGAGCGTGTTGAATTAGGAACAGCAGTTCTCCTTCCAATGTTGCGCAATCCAGTTTTGCTTGCACATCAGGCTGCAACTTTAGATCAATTAAGTGAGGGACGACTGATACTGGGCGTTGGTACGGCTCGCGATGTTCCTGCAATTCGAAAAGAATTCGAGGCTGTCGGAGTCCCCTTCGAAAAGCGGATAGGGCGGATGTTGGAGGGCCTCGATCTGGCTAAAGCTCTTTGGGCAGGAGGACCTGTTACCTGGGAGGGGCGATGGACAACAAACGCAGTTGAGATAGGCCCGCTACCTTTTAGGTCAGGAGGCCCACCCATTTGGGGTGGCGGGGCGGCCGAGGGGGCATTAAAGCGAGCAGGAAGATATTTTGACGGTTGGTTTCCATCTGGCCCATCGGATCCCACCGTTTTTGCAGAAAGTCTTAAACGTGTGCGCGATTATGCTGATGCGGTAGGAAGAAATCCTGACCATGTCACCCCTGCAATGTACGTTACGGTTAGTATTAATTCTGATGTACAAAAGGCGGAAGCGGATTTGAATTCGTATCTAGAAGCATACTACCTTCAGCCTGCGTCGAAGCTCAGACAACAGCAAGCGGCATTTTCAGGCTCAGAAGTGCAGGTTGGAGAATGGTTAGCTCGCTTTATTGAAGCCGGATGCAGCCATATTTGCATCCGCCCGGTGGGGGAAACTGAAGAACAGATGGAACGCATCATTGGTCTTTGGTCTTCGATCGGCGGCTAATCCACGATTTTAAGCCATTCTTCAAAAATTTCACAGCAAGGTTCAGGATTAGATAAAAACAATCGGTGTTTAGCCTCAGGGAAGGGGGCCTCAAGGTAATTAGGCAGTCTTTCTTTAAGAATTCGTGCTTGCTCTAGGTCCACGAACGGTGATTTTTGAGCGACAAAATTCAAAACAGGCATTGTGAGTTGATCAAGCCTAGGACCTAAATCAGCTTGTCTGAGCGTAGTTACTAAGGCGGCTGCAGCCTCTGGCATTACGTCAAGTTGGCAGGTTTCCGCCCAATCAATTATTTTTTTATCGTCTTTTTCGTAATCAAAGCTTCCAGAAAGGATCATATCTGACCAGGTTTTAAGGCCTCCTTTTTGGGTGATAACTGATGGCCAATCGGAGATATTATTTACTAAATCACCGCGCCATCCTGTGGATGCAACTGCGATACCTTTAATGAGTTGAGGTCTTGTTACGGCTAAATAAAGTCCGACTGTTCCGCCAAAACTTTCACCGACAAATATGCAGTTTAAGATACCCAGACTTTGTAAAACGTCGTCGATGTCCTGGGCATAGTCTTCTAAATCAAGGCTAGGTGCCTTCCAAATAGGCTTTGAGGCGCCGTGACCGCGCATATCAATTGCTATACAGGCCCTATCGGCAGATACTCGACGGATCCAGGGAAGCCAAGCGCGGCTATCCAGGCCAAGTCCATGCTGGAAAACTAAAGGCACTCGTGCAGGGTTCCATGGATTAGTCAAATCAATCAGTCTAAAGCCAACACCTTTTGGGCTGTATCTGATTGTATTTAATTTGACCGTATCCATCCTGATTATCACCCAGCTGTAACTGTTGGTAGGACATAATCTTTAAAGCGCTCACGAAGCTGTAACTTAGAGAGTTTGCCCGTGGCTGTATGGGGCAATTCGTCGACAAAAACCACGTCGTCGGGCGTCCACCACTTTGCAATCTTCCCCTCTAAAAAGTCTAACATTTGTTGCTTGTCCAGATCTTGGCCGCTCTGGGTTTTAACAACAACAAGTAACGGGCGTTCATCCCATTTAGGGTGTGGCATCCCGATCGCGGCGGCTTCGGCCACTTTTGGATGACCAACAGCTACGTTCTCCAGGTCAATGGAGCTAATCCATTCGCCACCTGACTTGATAACATCTTTAAGACGGTCCGTTATCCAAATATATCCGTCAGGATCGATAGCGCACACGTCGCCCGTGCTAAACCAACCATCTTCGGCATGCGCTTCTGCTCTTTCAGCCAAGTTAAAATAGTCACTAATTATCCAAGGCCCAGTTACTTTAAGTTCGCCCGTAGCCTTACCGTCATTTGGGAGAGTGTTGCCATCTTCATCAACAATTTTCATGTCGACACCATACAAAACGCGGCCTGCACTTTGCTGCAGGTCCATCCGCTCAACTTCACCAAGCCCGTTATGCTTCATTTTCGGTGTGTTAACGGTGCCTAAAGGCGACATTTCTGTCATTCCCCAGGCATGAAGTACTTGTACACCGTACTTGTTTTGGAAGGTCTCCATCATAGCTCGAGGGCAAGCGGAGCCACCAATTACGACCCGCTCCAGGTCATTTAAATTGCCATCTATTTCCTGCATGTGAGCAAGAAGCATCATCCAAATCGTCGGTACGGCTGCAGTAAAACTAACTTTTTCACTTGTTAGGAGATCATAGATACTTCTGCCGTCTAGATGCCTACCAGGCAGAACGAGCTTGCAGCCTGTAGCTGCCGCCGCATAAGGCGTACCCCAAGCATTGACGTGAAACATGGGGACTACTGGCATAACGGTATCTCTGCTCGACAAACCCATACAGTCAGGTGCTATCTGAGCTAATGCATGGATGATTGTCGATTTATGAGCGTAGAGCGCTCCTTTAGGGTTGCCTGTGGTTCCACTAGTGTAGCAAAGCGCAGCAGCTGAATTATCGTCGAATTGTGGCCACGCAAATTCATCACTTTCTGAAGCGATCAAGTCTTCGTAGCAGATTGGATTTCGGAGCTTTGACACGTCCGGCATGTTTGCTTTATTGGCTAAGACTATCACGCCCTTAACGTTAGGAGCCTTCGGCAAAAGAGCCTCTACAAGTCCCACAAAGGTTGTATCGATGACTAGAAATTGGTCATCAGCATGGTTTACGACATACTCTAGTTGTTCAGGGAATAGGCGGGGATTTATCGTATGGGTTACCGCCCCTATCCCGGAAATACCGTAATACGCTTCCAAATGGCGATAAGTATTCCAAGCAATTGTACCTATTCGGTCACCTTGTTTGATTCCCTTTTTTAACAGGGCTTGAGCAAACTTTTTGGCGCGTTTTTCTGCGTCAGACCAGGTATATCGATGTATCGGGCCTTCTACCGTTTTGGTCACTATTTCTTGGTCGCTGTGCCATTTTCCAGCGTGGGCGATCAGGCTCGAGATCAATAACGGTCGATCCATCATCTTTGCGAGCATTTTAACATTCCTTGGGGATGAGCATTCATAATAGTCTTGAAGCTTAATTAATGCCGATATGACATAATATCAGCAAAGGGCTGAGCATTGAAATTATTCCAAACTTTTAACGAAGAGGAGTTTAGCAAAAATTGGCGGGTGATCGTTGCTGGTTTCGTGATGGCCTTTTTTGCTTGGGGGATGATTTTCTATGCCCATGGTGTTTTTAAAGCGGTCTTGGAGGCCAAATACGGCTGGTCGCCTGTCCTCATGTCTTTTGCACAAACATGGTTTTGGTTTGTGGGGGCAATTGCCGCTTTTCTGGCTGGGGCTGTAATTGATCGATTGGGTCCACGCACTGTTGCCTACTACGGAGCAGCAGCAACCGCGTTTGGTCTTGTTGCTATTACTTTTGTTAACGATCCTTGGCAGCTCTTTTTAGCCTACGCGATACTAGCAACAGCTTATCCACCTATAGGAAATCTTGGGATTTCTGCGGCGCTGGCTCCGATTTTTGAGAAGCATTATGCGACTGCCTTGTCGTTAGCTTTGACGGGAGCAAGTTTAGGTGGCGCGATAGTGACGCCGCTATACATCTTCCTTACGTCAGTACTTGGGTTTGAGATGGCCTCTTGGATTCTAGCTGCCATTACTTTGATCAGCCTTACTGCTATTTTGCGTTGGACGCCTACTCCAACTTTGACCTCAAAGTCAGTACCTAATGAGAGTGGAGTTGAGGCCTTTCGTAGTGCGATAAAGTCGCCCATATTTTGGGTAATTTGGCTAACTGGGCTGTTTTCATTCACTGGTCAGGTAGGCTTCCTCTTCCAGGAAATATCAATCTTTTTGCCCCGTATGGGGCTAGAAAATGCCGGGTATGCAGTTAGCCTAACAGTTATTGCTGCAGCTTTTGGACGTTTCATTTTGGGTTGGGCGGCGACTATCTGGAGATTAGGTGTGGTCGCATCCGGAGTTTACGCTGTTCAAGCAACTGGCTTGTTCATTGCATTGATAGACGAAGGGGTTGTTACTTCTTTTATTGCTGCTTTTATCATTGGGCTGGCAGTAGGGCCTGTGGTGATGCTACCTGCGATGTTGATCCGGGCGGCTTTCGGACCAAAAGGATTTGGCAAAATATTTGGTCTGTCTAGCGTCGGTATGTTTGGCGGAATGATGATCGGCCCTGGAATTACAGGTTTAATTTCGTCTTATATAGGTAATCAGGAAGCGTTAAGTGGCCTAGTTGCGTGCCAACTTGTATCAGCAGTTTTAATCTTTTTTTGGTTTAAGAGTCGCGTTGGTTAGCTTTAATGAAAGCTGCAACGCGGGGCTGAATTTCCTCACGCCAACGCTTACCGTTAAAAACACCATAATGACCGATCCCTGGTTGGACCCAGACATTCTTCATTTTAGAAGGAATATTCACGCAAAGGTTGTGAGCTGCTTGGGTCTGCCCAACACCAGATATATCGTCTTTCTCGCCCTCAACGGTCATAAGAGCTGTGTGTGTGATCGCGGCAGGTTCAACCAATTCACCACGCCAAATAAATTTACCGTCAGGCAGATAATGTTCTTGGAAAATGCGCTGAATGGTGTCCAAGTAAAACTCTGCTGTCATATCCATTACGGATAAGTATTCATCATAAAATCTGTGGTGTTGTTCAACGCTATCGCCATCACCATCCACAAGATTTTCATAAAGTTTTACATGAGCATTCACATGCCGGTCCATGTTCATAGTCATGAAGCCCGTCAGCTGTAAAAAGCCAGGATAAACACGCCTCATTGCGCCAGGATAATACATGGGGACGTTATAGATGACGTTTTGCTCAAACCACTCTAGGTCGCGGGAAGTTGCCAGTTTATTAGGAACTGTAGGACTTTTACGGGTATCGATAGGGCTACCCATTAGAGTAAGTGATGCGGGTACATTTGGGTCATTGGCAGCTGACATGATTGCGGTGGCTGCAAGGGCTGCCGGTCCTGGCTGGCACACAGCTAACACGTGCAAGTTTGGACCAAGTTTTTGGCAATAGCTAATTAAATAACTAATATAGTCATCTAGATTAAAGAAACCCGCTGATAGTGGAATTTCTCGCGCATCAATCCAGTCAGTAATGAACACATCGTGGTCTTGGAGCATCGCTCGTACCGTTCCACGAAGAAGTGTTGCATAATGTCCGGACATTGGAGCAACCAAAAGTACCTTTGGAGCCTTCTTCTGACTGTCTGGTAAAGCTGCTTCATCGCGTTCGAAATGCAATAGACGTCCAAAATGCTGTTCCATAACGATTTTTTCGCGGACAGGAACAAGGTTTTGCCCGATCATAACCTCGTCAATATCAAAAGACGGTTTGCCGTAACGCTTGGTTAAGCTTTCAAATACTTCACAAGCCGCTGCTAGTGCACGGCTGGAAGGCCACCCGGCGTAGGGGTTTTGAGGGGATTGCAGAAATCCTCGTGTTGCCGTTGCCATATTCCTATAGGGGCGGAGCGCAGCATGAGAGAACTCGTAAGCGGTGTATAGCATTCGACGCCTCTATCCAAAAACCTTCGCAATGTAGCAGTGGATTTGTGCGATGCAACAAAATTCTTTTTAAAGCATTCAAATAAATCAAAATTTGGTTGTCTTTAGCCGAAGAATATTTCCGTCCAGCCCGCAATAGCTAAAAGTACAAAGAACCAGAATACCAGGCGCCCTTGCCTCTGTTCTGTTTTTTTTATCGATGTCGCTTCTAGTAGATCATTCTCTTCTATCATTCGCTCTATTCGAGATAGGGTTCGCGGAAGTCGAAGGGCGGCATCGGCGCCGTCAGCCAGTAGGTCTGCTATTCTCGCTTCAGGCCCACGTTGATTTCGCATCCATTCTTCGATTAGGGGTTGTGCGAGTTGCCACATATTCACAGTGGGATCGAGCCTTCTTCCCATGCCCTCCGCCATAAGAAGAGTTTTTTGTAAAAGTAATAATTGAGGCTGAGTTTCCATTTGGAAAGTTTCTGTAATCTGAAAAAGTTGTTGCAGCAGGCGACCCAGCGAAATCTCATGAAGCGGTTTTCCGAGGATCGGTTCCGCGATAGACCTGCAAGCTTGAGCAAAGGCAGCTCGAGATTGGCTCGCGGGAACGTATCCAGCTCTAAAATGCACGTCAGCTACTAGCTGATAGTCACGCGTTAGCATGCCAAATAGCATGTCTGCTAAATAATCACGCGTTGGACGGTCCAAGCGCCCCATGATGCCAAAATCAATGACGGTGAGGCCCCCATCCGGATTTACAAAAACATTTCCTGGATGCATGTCAGCATGGAAAAAGCCGTGCTCAAAAACCTGTCGAAAGAACGCCTGAGACGCTATTCGCATAATCTCATGACGGTCATGGCCGAGTTCATCAAGTTTTTGTATATCGTCGACGCGGAAGCCTGTTACTCGCTCAAGCGTTAAGACTCGGCGGGCTGTTCGGGTCCAGTCTATCACCGGCGTTTTAAAATAAGGTTCACCAGCAAAATTATCACGGAGCTCGCTAGCTGCCGCCGCCTCCATTCGGAGATCCATTTCTGCATTAACAGTCTCGGCAAAAGCTTCCACTACTTCAATGGGGCGTAACCGGCGCCCACTTGGAACTAACCTCCAGGCCCAAGCTGCAAGCCAACGAAACATAGCAATATCGTTATCAAAAGCTTGTTCTATTCCAGGTCTTAAAACCTTAACCGCAACCTCTTCGCCTTCTTTCGTTACGGCGAGATGAACCTGAGCAATAGAAGCTGCTGCTACGGGTGCATTTTCAATAGACTGAAACAGTTCTTCAACTGGTTTCCCTAGCTGTTCCTCAATTGTTTCAAAAGCAACCTTTGCAGGAAAGGGCGTCAACCTGTCTTGCAGCATCGCAAGATCATCTGCCACTCCCGCGCCGAAAATGTCGCTGCGGGTAGAGAGTGTTTGACCTAACTTTATAAATGTTGGCCCAAGCTTTGTTAAAGCTGCGGCAAGTCTTACTCCAGGCCTATCCGGGAGATCTGCCTTCCGAGCTAGTTTCGAAAGTATGCGTGCAAGCCATTGCAATGGCTTAGGCGATGGATATTCCTGGAATGGGAATAATGCGTCATGTCGCGCTAACACGTATATGATACGGACTAATCGACAAGAATGTTGCAAAGCTGAAATCATATCGGCTCAGATATTTCTTTGGGGCATAAGTTGCCTGTTACCCTTCTAGCCTCAAAGTTGGCTGCATGCTACTTGCGATATTCATAACCACGGTGCCCAGGAGATCAACTGAATGAGCAAATTTGATTATGACCTTTTCGTAATCGGTGCTGGCTCTGGAGGTGTGCGAGGTGCTCGAATGGCTGCTGCAACCGGGATAAGAGTTGGAATTGCTGAAGGTAGAAGAGTTGGAGGCACCTGTGTTCTTAGAGGTTGCGTACCTAAAAAGCTTTTAGTGTACGCAGCTCATTTTGCCCATGACTTTGAGGATGCCGCAGCATACGGATGGCGGTTGCGACCCCCAACCCACGAATGGGCTCATCTTATTGCGGCGAAAAATCAGGAAACTGATCGTTTGAACGGGATTTATGTCAATCTCTTGAAAAATGCAGGGGTTGAAATTCATGAGGGCTACGCAAGCTTCATAGACTCTCACACACTTAACGTTGGCGGAAAGAAAATTACTTCGGAACGCATTCTGATAGCTTCTGGAGCTAGACCGTTTGTGCCTGAAATTCCAGGAAGGGAATATTCAATCACGTCTGATGAGGCCCTAGATCTCATGTCGAGACCTGAACGAATTGTTATTGTGGGAGCTGGCTACATCGCAGTTGAGTTTGCTGGAATTTTTGCGGAACTTGGTTCAGAGGTAACGCTGTTAGTTAGATCCCAACTGCTTCGAGGCTTCGACCGTGACATTGCGGGTGAACTTGAGGCTGCCTTGGAAAGGTCTGGAGTAAAACTCGTCTTTGGTGGTGAAGTAAGCGGTATCTACAAGGACGACAAGGAATACACCGTCGAAACGTCTGAGGGGCGAGCGATCAAGACGGATCTTGTCATGTTCGCAGCTGGCCGAGATCCAAATATCGAGGGAATGGGGCTTGAAAATATTGGCGTTGAATTGAAATCTGGACGCGCAATTGAGGTCGACGAATTTTCTCAAACATCAGTCGAAAATGTTTATGCTATAGGCGATGTAACGGACCGCATGGCTTTGACGCCGGTCGCAATACATGAGGCCATGTGCTTCGTCGACACAGTCTATAAAGATCGGCGACGCTCACCAAATTATGAATTTGTGCCTACGGCGGTCTTCAGCCAACCACCGATTGGAACGGTTGGTTTAGATGAAGAAGCAGCGATTAAGAAATTTGGTAAGGTTGATGTGTACACATCACGATTTCGTCCAATGAAACATACTCTGACCAAACGTGACCACTTCAGTTTCATGAAACTAATCGTTCACCCGGAGTCAGATAAGGTCATAGGCTGTCACATGATTGGCGATGATGCGGCCGAGATTGCTCAAGGTATGGGGATTGCCTTGAAAATCGGGGCCACAAAGGCGGATTTTGACGCAACGATTGGAATACATCCAACTGCAGCAGAAGAATTTGTTACGATGCGCGAGAAACGCGTGCCAAAAGAAGAAAGTTAAGTTACCAACTAGTGGTTGTCGTTAACGTAACTGTTTCGTATACCCCATAAACAGGTTGTGGATAACCCGTCTCAGTGGCGGGTAGATGAGGTTTTAATGCAAGAAAATTGGAGCCCGCAGAGCTGGCGGACTAAGCAAATTCGTCAGGTGCCAGTCTATGAAGATGAGTCTGCATTAGATGCTGCGCTATCCCAAATAAAGGCCTACCCACCGCTAGTATTTGCCGGGGAAGCAAGGCGGCTGAAAGATCGTTTAGCGCTTGTAGCAGAAGGAAAGGCTTTTTTGCTTCAAGGCGGTGATTGCGCTGAGAGCTTTGCAGAGTTCAGTGCTAACAACATTCGTGACACCTTCAGGGTCCTCCTCCAGATGGCAGTTGTTTTGACCTATGGAGGTGGTCTACCTGTAGTTAAAGTTGGTCGGATTGCCGGACAATTTGCTAAGCCGCGTTCTTCGGACACAGAAGTTATCGATGGCGTTGAGTTACCAAGTTATCGCGGTGACATCATTAATGGGTCTGATTTTACGGAAAACGATCGGAAGCCAGACCCGCAGCGCATGGTAACAGCCTATACTCAAGCCTCCGCAACACTCAATTTGCTCCGCGCTTTTGCGCAGGGTGGTTATGCCGACCTGCATGAAGTCCATCGTTGGAACTTAGATTTCGTTAAGTCTAGTCCTCAAAGTGAACGTTACGGGGCGCTTGCAGATCGCCTAAGCGAGACCCTTGAGTTTATGGCGGCTTGTGGTTTGACGTCGGAGACAACACCGCAAATTCGTGAAACAGAATTTTTTACCTCTCACGAGGCGTTGTTACTTAATTTCGAAGAAGCTTTGACGCGCGTCGATAGTACAACTGGCGATTGGTATGACGTTTCTGCCCATCTATTATGGATTGGAGATCGTACGCGAGACCTTGAAGAAGCGCATGTAGAGTTTATGAGAGGGATCAAGAATCCTCTGGGTCTAAAATGTGGACCGTCTTTAGACCCCGATAATTTGGTATCCTTGGTGGAAAGGTTAAATCCTGCAAATGAGGCTGGGCGAATTACCTTGATATGCCGCATGGGAGCAGAGCAAGCAGCGATTAAATTGCCACCATTGATGCGTAAAGTGCAGGCAGCCGGACAGAAGGTTGTTTGGTCGTCGGATCCTATGCACGGTAATACCGTAAAGTCATCAACAGGATTCAAGACCCGTCCATTCGAATTGATTCGACAAGAGGTTCAAACGTTCTTCGATGTTGCAAAGGCAGAGGGGGCACATCCGGGCGGACTCCATCTGGAAATGACAGGGAAGGACGTCACTGAATGCACTGGGGGTTCACAGGCGATTACTGACGAAAAATTAGCAGATAGATACCATACCTATTGTGACCCCAGGTTGAATGCCTCCCAGGCAATTGAATTAGCATTTATGGTCGCAGAGGCGCTTAAGGCAGAGCGTGAGGGCAGGCGAGGTGCTAAATAACTTCTGTTACATTCCTCTTGTCTTAAATAAACGAGGAAACTGATGCGGCCCGAGGTCAATGACATTCCGCGCTATACGGACGCCTATTTTCAGAAAACAAAGGCGGCTGTTGGAAAATTTGGTGATGTCCAAGCGACCTATGCAATTTTTATGCGTCGACCAGTGCTTTATACTGGCAAGTTGGCAACTCAGTGGCTGAAGGAGGTGGCTGAGGCTCGTTCAGTGACTTTTGAAATCGACGCCCCCCATAATGAAGGTGACTGGGTTGGTGCAGGAGAGCCGTTGCTCTACATCTCCGGATCATTATTCCATTTGGTCGATCTCGAAACTCTCTATCTTCAAAAACTTGGTGCAGCCTGTGTCGCTGCAATTAACGCCTTTATGATGGCAAAAGCACTTCCTCGGACAGCCTTTCTCGCTATGGACGCCCGTCACTGTGCTGGTGCGGATATGGCTGAGCTTATGGCCTATGCTGCCAGCGTAGGATCTGAGGCGGCAAAAGCGTTAGGTGCGGTTGGTTTCATTGGTAATGCTACAGATGCCACGTCTCATTTCTTTGGCATCAATCGTGGGCTCGGTACAATGCCTCATGCGTTGATTGGATATGCTGGGTCCACTTTACGTGCTGCAGAGATGCTTCATGAGACTTACCCTGACGAAGACATGACAGTGCTTGTGGATTACTACGGTCGCGAAATTTCCGATTCTCTTGAAGTTGCTAGGCATTTCTCAGATATGGCAAATGCTGGAAAATTAGCTTTTCGGCTCGACACGCACGGCGGGCGTTATTTGGAGGACATGGATCTTCAGTCTTCATACGCCGTATTGGATCGTTGTGCGCCTAATGCTATTCGGAGTTACAGGACTGAAGCAGAGTTACGTCATCTTGTTGGAACTGGGGTTACTGCAGCGTCCATTTGGCGGCTTAGAGAGGCTTTAAATGAAGCCGGTTTTCCAAATACAAAAATTGTGGCGAGTTCTGGCTTTAACGTAGAGAAATGCCAGACAATGGCTATTGCTGAAGCTCCAGTTGATGTGGTCGGAACAGGTTCGTATTTGCCAGATCGATGGAGTGAAACTTATGCGACGGCCGACATAATTGAATACAACGGGAAGGCCAGCGTTAAAGTTGGCCGTGAGTTTTTACTTGCTAAAAGTCGCGCCGGACGCGCTGGCAAAAAGTAAGAAAGGGCGGCTTTAGCCAATGACGGACCAATTGGTAATTGGGATTGCCCAGATTAATCCCGTCGTCGGTGATATTCTGGGTAATGTCAAAAAAGTGCGTGCTGCTTGGGAGAGGCTGGGGGAAGCAGACTTAATCATCTACCCAGAATTAGTGATCTCAGGATATCCAGCTGAAGATTTGGTCATGAAGCCAGCTTTTGCTGAGGAATGCAGAGCGGCCGTAGAACGACTGGCTGTTGATACTGTAAATGGGCCAGCAATGTTAGTTGGATTGCCCTGGCTTGAAAATTCTCAACTATATAATGCAGTGGCGCTTCTAGACGCTGGTCAGATCAGTGCTGTTCGCTACAAAGTTGATCTACCAAATTACGACGTTTTTGACGAAAAGCGTGTCTTTGCTGCTGGTCCTATGCCCGGACCCATCAATTTCAGAGATGTTAGGATTGGCGTGCCGATATGCGAAGACATTTGGTCGCCAGACGTGGTCGAATGCTTGGAGGAAAGCGGAGCAGAGCTACTGCTAGTCCCCAATAGTTCGCCTTTTGAGTTGGGTAAAGCAGAAGTGCGCCTAAATCATGTTGTGGCTAGGGTGACCGAAAGCAATTTGCCATTAGTTTATGTAAATCAGGTGGGAGGTCAGGACGAACTTGTATTTGACGGCGCATCGTTTGTCATAGATGGCCACCGGAAACTCCGTGCTCAACTTTCTGGTTGGGAAGAAGATTTTGCTCTTACGCGATGGCAAAGGGATCAAAACGGCTCTTGGTCTTGCGCTCAAGGGACAGTGGCTAAAGTGCCAGAGGGGCTTGCTTCGATCTATCAGGCAGCAATGCTTGGGCTTCGGGACTATGTAAACAAGAATGGTTTTCCGGGTGTTATTCTTGGACTTTCTGGAGGCATTGACTCTGCATTATCAGCCGCTCTCGCTGTTGATGCCCTGGGCGCAGATCGGGTGCGGTGTGTTATGATGCCGTCCCCCTATACATCTCAAGAAAGTCTCGAAGATGCCGCAGCCTGCGCTGCAATGCTTGGGATCGAATATGAAAGCATCTCGATTGGTCCTGCAATGCAGGCATTTGATGCAATGCTCAAGGATGCGTTCCTGGGAACAGAAGTTGGTGTCACTGAGGAAAATATTCAATCTCGATCTCGTGGACTCACTCTAATGGCACTATCGAATAAGTTTGGTGATATGGTGCTTTCAACAGGCAACAAGTCAGAGATGGCAGTGGGCTATGCCACACTTTATGGAGATATGTGCGGTGGCTACAATGCAATAAAAGATATCTACAAGACAACGGTATTTCAGCTTAGCGACTGGCGAAATCAATATGTCCCTCTTGGTGGAAAAGGCTCACCGGGAGCTGTTATGCCAGAGCGTATTATTTCTAAACCACCATCGGCGGAGCTCAGGCCAGATCAGAAGGATGAAGATTCACTTCCTCCTTACGATGAATTAGATGGAATTTTGCAAGCATTAGTTGAAGACGAACGATCAGTCGCTGACGTTGTGGCAGCGGGTTACAATGAGGAAACAGTTCGTCGTGTGTGGAGACTGCTAGATTTATCTGAGTATAAGCGTCGCCAAGCACCACCAGGTCCAAAAATCACCCGTAAGAATTTTGGCAAAGACCGTCGATATCCCATCACTAACGGCTTTAGGCGACAAATTTGAATATTTGATTTTAGTATTTTTTCAAAATTCGATCCTACTTTATGTTAATTTCATGACATGCAGGTCAGACGTTTTAGAAATGACCTTAGCGCCCATTTTATTCGAGTAACTCTAATTTTTATCGGATTTGATTAAGGAGATTTCATGTCTGGTTTTGGGAAGCGTGTGGCGCTGATCACTGGTTGCGGCAAAGAGAATGGGATTGGCGCGGCAACTGCCAGGCGTCTTGCCAATGAGGGTGTTATTGTTGCGGTATCAGATGCTGCATCAGCCGGAGTTGAAAATGATAATGCTGTGGCTCGTTTAGGCTCTGGTTGGCAGGGATTAGATACGCTTGTCCATCAAATTGAGGATGCTGGTGGTGAAGCAATGAGCGTTGTTGGTGATGTCACCACTGAGCAAGGCTCCAGTGACTTAGTTTCAAGCGTTGTGGAGCGGTATGGCCGACTTGATATTCTGGTTAACAACGCTGGCGCACCGCACGGGAAAGATAGAGGACAGATCGAGACCATTCCGCTAGAGGGTTGGGAAGCAGTAATGGCGGTAAATGCCCGCGGGGTTTTTCTTATGATCAGAGCTGCCGTTCCGCATATGAAGTCTGCTGGCTATGGTCGGATAGTATCTATGGCTTCGGTTGCTGGATTATATGCATTGCCGGAGCGAGCTGCGTATTCAGCTTCTAAAGCAGCCGTAATTGGAATGACCCGTTCTATCGCATATGATCTTTCTGGGTTTGGAATCACAGTAAACTGTGTGTGTCCTGGATCCATTCGGACGGACCGAGCAATTAGTTCTACTCTGCGTGCTGGGTGGGCTAATGTCGAAGATGGACTGAAAGAGCGGGCAAAGGAAATTCCAGTGGGCCGGCATGGTTTTCCCGACGAAGTTGCCGAAATGATAGCTTACCTTTCATCTGAGAAAGCAGGATTTACTACTGGGCAAGCTTTTGTCATTGATGGTGGTGGTCTCCCGCCCAGTGCGTTTTAAGATTTTAGCTGCCGCCTTAGTGCAGCCAAACGAGCAACGACCCCGCGTAGAGTTTTTGCTTCCTGTTCAGTCAAGCGCGCTCTTGCAAAAATATTATGAAGATTTTGTTGCATAGTGGGCCGTTGCTCTGGTGATCGGTAGAATGAAGCAGCATCCAATTCTTCGTTCAAATGATTTATTAGTCCTTGAACATCGGATTGTGGTGCTAGTTCACCATCGCCTATAAACGCGTCGATTTCAGGTGTTGTGTCTGCAGTCTTCAAAAACTCCCAGGCAATAAGCAAAACTGATTGCCCTAAATTCAAGGAGCTATAAGCTGGATTGAGTGGTGCAGTTATAATTCCTTGGGTCTGCATAACATCGTGATTGGTTAGTCCGGATCGCTCACGACCAAAGAGAATGCCAACTTTGCGATTGAGGGCTATTTCTTTGCGTATCTCACTTGCTGCACCAGATGGCGTATACACCGGCTTTACCATATCTCGTGATCGAGCCGTTGTCGCATATACCAGATGCAAATCAGAAATAGCTTCTCGCGTATTACGGAAGACCTGCGCATTATCCACCACCCAGTCGGCGCCAGCCGAAGCGGAGACAGCTTTTGGGTTTGGCCAACCATCCCTTGGTCTGACAAGGCGAAGCTCCGTTAGACCACAGTTTAGCATGGCACGTGCTGCTGCACCGATATTCTCGCCTAACTGAGGTTCTACGAGAATAATGGCAGGACCTGTGACAGGTTTATCGGGTTTTGTTGCAACAGCGCCAGTCATGATTTTAGGTCGGTGGCAATGCGCCGGAGCTCATAAGTTTATAGATGATGCCGTCTGTTAGCGCTTCATAGCTTGCAGAAATTATATCTCCCGAAAGACCAACTGTAGTCCAACGCTGTCCAGACGCATCTGAACTCTCCAGCATCACTCTTGTTACCGCGGCAGTGCCATCGCCAGAATTAAGGATACGGACGCGATAATCTGTTAGTCGGACCTCATTAACTACAGGATAAAACGGCGCTAGTGCCTTACGGAGCGCATGGTCCAAGGCATTTACTGGGCCATTACCTTCAGCCACTTCAAGTGAACGAGCAGAGCCTACAGAAACCTTTACAGTTGCTTCGGAAAGGGCAGGTTTCTGGCTTCCTATTTCAAATCTATGCTCATCCAAAACCCTGAAAGTCTCAATTGAAAAATAATTAGGTAGACCATCTGTTAACCGCCGAGCCAAGAGTTCAAAGCTGGCTTCTGCACCATCATAAGAATATCCCTGATATTCTCGCTCTTTTACTGCTTCTACGATACTTAAAACTCGGTGATCTTTCGCATCAATATCTATCCCAAGATCACGAAAACGCGATATGACGTTTGCTCGGCCAGCCTGGTCAGAAACAAGAATTAGCCTCGAGTTGCCAACAATATCAGGGTTTATGTGCTCATAGAGGCTTGGGTCTTTTTCTACCGCCGATACGTGCAGGCCTGCTTTATGGGCAAAGGCTGATGCGCCGACATAGGCAGCATGTCGATTTGGAGCACGATTCAGACGCTCATCCAAAATGCGGCTGACTTCAGGTAATTTTTTTAGAGCTTCGTTCGATATCCCAACATCATAGCCGAGCTTCAGCATCAAAGATGGAATAAGGGAGATCAAATTCGCGTTTCCACATCGCTCGCCTAGACCATTGAGAGTTCCTTGTACTTGCCTAGCACCCGCTTGAACGGCAGCTAAAGAATTTGCGACAGCGTTTTCAGTATCGTTATGGGTATGAATTCCAATTTTTTCGCCGGGAAATCTCGCGCATACAACACTTACAATTTCAGAAATTTCGTTCGGAAGTGTTCCTCCGTTGGTATCACATAGCACGACCCAGCGTGCACCAGCATTCAGAGCTGTTTCGATAGCTTCCAGTGCATAACTAGAATTAGCCTTATAGCCATCAAAAAAATGTTCAGCGTCAAATATGGTTTCACGTCCGCGGCCCACGCATTCTGAGACACTCTCCGAAATCATCCGGAGATTCTCTTCAAGGTCCACGCCCAAAGCTGTAAGAGCGTGGGCATCATGCGTTTTTCCCACTAAGCAGACGGCAGGCGTGTTCGCGGAAAGAACAGCGGTTAGGCTTGGATCATTTGCAGCACTTCGACCAGAGCGGCGCGTCATTCCAAAAGCGGTTAAAGTTGATCTATTTAGATTGTGCTCTTGCTGGAAAAAAGCATCATCGCGAGGATTTGCTCCTGGCCATCCACCTTCGATGTAATCAATCCCAATACTATCTAGTACATCGGCTATTGCTGCTTTATCAGCAGCACTGAAATCGACGCCATGTGTTTGGGCCCCATCTCGGAGAGTGGTGTCGTAGAGATAAACTCTTTCACCTGACATAGTCTCACATTCCTGCAAATGCGAAGCGGGGACGATTTTGTATCGCCCCCGCATATCTTCTAATCCAGAAAGCCTGAACTAAAACAGTTTTTCAGCGTTGTCCGATGTTTACATAGTCACGAGCAGCAGATCCTGTGTAGAGCTGACGCGGACGATTAATTTTTTGTTCTGGGTCTCCAATTAACTCATTCCACTGTGAAACCCAGCCAACTGTGCGTCCAATTGCAAAAAGTGCAGTGAACATAGAAACAGGGAAACCCATCGCCTTTAATATAAAGCCCGAGTAGAAATCGACATTTGGATAAAGACGCCGTTTGATGAAGTACTCATCTTCTAGGGCAATCCTCTCTAGTTCGACAGCTACCTCTAGGAGGGGATCGTGTATTCCAAGAGTGTTAAGTACATCGTGAGCAGCTTTGCTGATCACTGTCGCTCGAGGGTCGAAGTTTTTATAGACCCTATGTCCAAAGCCAAACAGGCGGAACGGATCATCTGGATCTTTAGCTTTCTGCACCATAGACGCGACTTTGTCTTTGGTTCCAATCTCTTCCAGCATGTTGAGGACTTGCTCATTAGCCCCACCATGACTTGGTCCCCAGAGAGCAGCAATACCCGCTGAAATGCAAGCGTAGGGGTTAGCACCAGTTGATCCAGCCAGTCGCACGGTTGATGCAGATGCATTTTGTTCGTGGTCTGCATGCAATGTAAAGATTGTATCTAATGCTTTTGAAATAACGGGGTCTACTTTGTATTCCTCACACGGTGTTGAAAAACACATGTGAAGGAAATTTTCTGCGTAACCCATGTGGTTCCGGGGATACACGAACGGTTGACCTATTGTGTACTTGTACGCCATAGCCGCGATTGTGGGCATTTTTGCAACCAAACGGTACTGTGCAACCATTCGGTGCCGCGGATCGTTGATATCCAAGCTGTCATGATAGAATGCAGCTAAACCACCAACTACACCGCACATCACGGCCATTGGATGGGCATCTCGCCGGAAGCCTCGGAAAAAATTGTTTATTTGGTCATGTACCATGTTGTGATGCGAAATGTCGTACACAAACTTATCATATTGAGCCTTAGTCGGAAGCTCGCCGAACATTAAAAGGTAACAAACCTCCATGTAATCGCTTTTTTCGGCAAGTTGTTCGATGGGGTAGCCACGGTAAAGCAGTATGCCTTCATCGCCGTCAATAAATGTCACCTCTGATTTACAGCTTCCTGTGGCGGTATAACCAGGATCGTAAGTGAATACGCCCATCTCTTTGTAAAGGCTGCGGATATCCATGACAGGTACCCCGGCCGTGCCGTTCATGATAGGGAAACTTGCAGTCTTTCCAGACTCATCATCCTTCATGGTTATTGTGCGGTTTGAGCCTTTATCGGTCATTCTGTATCGCCCCCCATTAGGCGTAGCGGCGTTAGCCGCGTTTCGTTCAATTTCGTGTTTAGAATGTACTCTTCGATGCTTCTCTGTGCAATCAAAACGGCATTAGGCCAAAACAGCGTCAATGCGCAATAAGGTCTCTTCTTTACCTAGAATGGTCGCAACCTCGAATAAGCTAGGTGAAGCGTCAGAGCCGGTTAGAGCAGCGCGCAACGGTTGAGCCAAATTTCCCAGCTTTACTTCTTCGCTATCAGCCGTGTCCCGAAGCAAAATCTCAATATTTGTTTCTGTCCAGTCCGAATCCTCAACATTTCCCAAATCTGCTCGCACCCGAGTCAGCAAAGTAATTGATACTTCTGAAGCGAGAATTTTTCCAGCTTTTTCAGTAAGTGCTTTTGGGGCGCCTGAAATATAAATCTTTGAGATTTCGACTAGGTCGATAAGTGTTTTTGCCCGGGGTTTTAGGCTTGGAAGGCCTCTTTCAATGCGAACTTTTTCTATGTCGCTCAGACTATTTTGAATCTGTTTTTCTAGATTTTTTATTACAACTGCGGCTAAAGACTCTGTGTCACTTTCTCTCAAATAGTGGGCATTAACGCTTTCGAGCTTAACTAAGTCAAAGCGTGCAGGGGCACGATTGACAGCCTCCAGGTCAAACAGAGCAGTTGCTTCCTCTGTCGAAAAAATTTCTTGGTCCCCGTAGCTCCAACCCAAACGTAACAAATAATTTCGAACTGCTTCTGGTAATAATCCCATATCCCGATAGGCATCGACACCAAGAGCACCATGCCTTTTTGAAAGTTTTGATCCATCTGGGCCATGAATTAATGGGATGTGGGCGAATTCAGGAAGGTCCCATCCCATTGCCATGAACACCTGGGCCTGACGGAATGCATTATTAAGATGATCATCGCCTCTGATTACGTGTGTCACCCCCATGTCATGATCATCGACGACCACAGCTAACATATAGGTTGGAGTGCCATCGGCACGTAAGAGGACCATATCGTCAAGCTCTTTGTTAGCTACGCGTACCTCTCCTTGAACCCGGTCGACTATAACCGTATCCCCTGTTTCCGGGGCTTTTAAGCGGATTGCTGGAGCAATTCCTTTAGGGGCATCTGAGGGGTCTCGATCACGCCATCTCCCATCATAACGAAAGCGCTTTCCTTCAGCGGAGGCGGCTTCCCGCATAGCCTGGAGTTCTTCTGGCGTTGCATAACATTTGTAAGCATGACCTGAAGCTAGCATCATCTCTGCGACCTCACGATGACGCTCACTTTGTGAATATTGGTAGATGGGATCTCCATCCCATTTCAGCCCAAGCCAATCAAGGCCATCTAGGATTGCCGCTATTGCAGGCTCGGTAGACCTTTTGCGATCAGTATCTTCAATTCTGAGTTTGAACGCACCGCTATGCCGGCGAGCAAAGAGCCAGTTAAATAGAGCCGTTCGTGCCCCTCCGATATGCAGAAAGCCTGTCGGTGAGGGGGCAAAACGGGTAACTATTTTCATAGCGCAGTTGTTCCACGTTAAATCAAGCGGGTTTAGTAAGTGAGGATATACCGTGCAACGGCCTGCTGAGGTCAATACCTCTTTTTGCATTTTGCAGTTTTGATGCCGGACAAACTAATCTTTTGCGCCTGGCTATCAATTTATAGGCAGATTTTATCCGTATGCGATCACTTTTGAGTCACAAAGAGTAAGTCATGTAATTTTTGCGGCTAAAATGAATTCAATAACGTCTCACCAGGCCGACTAATTTACCTTGCACGCTGACATCCTGGGGGGCGTATTCTTGAGGAGGAAAATCTAAATTTGAGGCGCGCAAAATAATTCGATTATGATGTTTCTCTATTCGCTTGAGTGTGGCTTCTTCGTTGCGAACAAGCGCCACTACAATATCATTATTTTCGAAGCTTGATCCCTCTTCAATGATCACTATGTCCCCGTCAATTATTCCATCTCCTTCCATCGAGGCACCAGCAACGGAGAGAGCATAGTGTTGTCCGCGGCCTATCATATCCGAGGGCACATCTACAAAGCTATTTGGATCACGCAAGGCCTCAATAGGCGTTCCGGCGGCAATGTGGCCGTGGAGAGGTAGTTGCACCGCGCGCGCGTTATCGTTGTGTGCAGTTGCTGTTGGTAAAGGTTTAGAGCGTTGCGCTGGGAGCTTTTGAATGGTGCTCTGCCCGGAAAGTGCAGCGGTTTCCGGAAGCCTCATGACCTCTAAAGCTCGCGCTTTATGGGCGAGGCGGCGAATAAATCCTCGCTCTTCTAACCCTGAAATCAAACGGTGGACACCTGACTTCGATCGAAGATCAAGAGCATCTCTCATCTCGTCAAAAGAGGGAGATATGCCAGTTTCAGCGATGCGCTTGTTAATGAAAATTAGGAGTTCGTGCTGCTTCCGAGTAAGCATATCCAAA